>Ga0116151_10001531_pt1 | contig 21704 bp, 8 predicted proteins | sample AD_UKC117_MetaG_FD_89893 | JGI IMG/M metagenome (GOLD analysis project Ga0116151, IMG submission 89893) | Active sludge microbial communities of municipal wastewater-treating anaerobic digesters from Hong Kong - AD_UKC117_MetaG | ecosystem: Engineered > Bioreactor > Anaerobic > Digestate... | reverse complement strand
GTCCCCTTCACCCGCAGATCGATCCCGAGATAGCTGCAGAGAAACAGGTCCGCCTGCCCCGCCTCGACCGTGATACAGACGGGCGCGACACCACCGTCCAGGTACCAGGCGCCCGGCAGAACGTCATGCTCAGTCACCACGCGGCCATGCGTCAGCGACGCAATCTCCGCTTCCACATCCAGTATGCGATCGACCAGCATCAGCGGCTCGGCCGGCAGTCGCACGCGCACGGGATAGGCGTCGACACTCGCAAACTGCGGTCCCAGCACATTCGCGAGCTTGCCGATGGCAAACTCCATGCACAGATCGCGCGGAAACATCGCCGCCGGCGCCGTCGATTGCGCCGCCGGGTGGCCCACCCCTTCAGGGGTGGGGTCACGATGATCGAGCGCGCCAGAATCGATCGATCCTCCATCAATCTCCAGCGCGTCGAAAGAAACGGAATCTCGCGGCGCGTCGAACGCCTCTTGCGCCAACTGGTGGGCATGGCCCACCCTACCGTCGGCCGGGTGGCCCACCCCTTCAGGGGTGGGGTCACGATGATCAAGCGCGCCAGAATCGATCGATCCTCCATCAATCTCCAGCGCGTCGAAAGGAACGGAATCTCGCGGCGCGTCGAACGCCTCTTGCGCCAACTGGTGGGCATGGCCCACCCTACCGTCGGCCGGGTGGCCCATCCCTTCAGGGGTGGGGGCGCGACGATCAAGCGCGCCAGAATCGATCGATCCTCCATCAATCTCCAGCGCGTCGAAAGAAACGGAATCTCGCGGCGCGTCGAACGCCTCCGGCGAAATCCCCGCGCGCATCGCCGCTTCGACGAGTTCCATCTGCAACCGCGTCGCGCTCAGCAGCCCTTCGCGTCCCGCCTCGGCGAATCGCATGAACGCCTCATGCGCCGCCGCCGTTGACGCCGCCGCCTCCATCATCGCCTGCGCATGCTCGGGCATCGCATCCAACTCCATCAAGCCATCCGGGTGGCCCATCCCGCGAGATTCTGCCGGGTGGCCCACCCCTTCAGGGGTGGGGGCGCGACGATCAAGCGCGCCGGAATCGTCCGAACCCCCATCCGTCTCCAGCGCGTCAAAAGAAACCTGATCTCCCGGGTGGCCAACCCCTTCAGGGGTGGGGGCGCGACGATCAAGCTCGCCGGAATCGTCCGAACCCCCATCCGTCTCCAGCGCGTCAAAAGAAACCTGATCTCGCGGGTGGCCCACCCCTTCAGGGGTGGGGGCGCGACGATCAAGCTCGCCGGAATCGTCCGAACCCCCATCCGTCTCCAGCGCGTCGAAAGAAACCTGATCTCCCGACGAGTCGAGCGCCAATTGGTGGGCACAGCCCACCCTGCAAAATGCATCCAACCCCTGCGGCAAAGCCGGCCGACCACCGACCGGCACGGACACGATGCGTCGCCCTCGCCCTTCGCTCGGATTGCCGGCATTCTGACGCTCTTCAATATCCACGTTTCGGCGTCTCGACGAGCCGCCCAGTCGCGCCAGGTCCACAGTCAGGCGCTCCGCCAGGCACGCCGCCGCCAGCCGCATGACAGCCGCTGTCTCACGTTCGCCCGGCCCCGCCCCGATCGACATCGCGAAGTGCGGCCGATCGCCCAGGATCCGACGGATCATCCGTGTGCACGACGCCTGCGGTCCCGCCTCGATAAACACGCGAACACCGTCGGCGTACGCCTGTTCAACGAGCTTCGAGAAATCGAAACCGTGCAGCGCCTGCGCCGTGATTGACTCCGCCGCCGTTGCCTGCGTCACGTCATAGGCGCGGCCGAGATGGCAACTGTAGTACCGCAGCAGGGGATCGGGGCGCGTCTCCATCACGTGCAGGGCGAGGTAGGCGTCCTCCACCTCACGCACAGCATCGAAGTGAACGGTCGGCACACCATCAACGGGCACGGCTCGCGTCTTCAGTCGTTCACCGACAATCGCCAGCGCGTCCGGCAGACCGCCGACGACGCATTCCTTCGGCGCGTTGACGATCATGAGTCGCGCATGCGACACGCCGTCGAGCGCCGCGCGAACCTCCTCCGCCGGCTTCGCAAAGATGACGCTCCGCCAGCTCGCCGCCTGCGCGTCATCAAGCCCCCACGCGCGCTTCAGGGCGTCGCGTTCGGCGTAGAGATCACTCCGGAACAGATTCGACGCGCTCATTCGACGCCACATCTCGTCGGCGTCGGGCCAGGCGCGCGTCGCGAACAGGCTCGTCGATTCGCCAAGGCTGTAGCCGATCACGCTCGAAGGTCGCAGACCGATGTCGCGCAGCAGATCGTGTGTCAGGACGCCATAGGCGACTTGCGCGAAGATCACGCGCCGCATGTCCTCGCAGGCCCGCGCCGTGGCGTCCCGCTCCCAGCCCTCGGACCAGTCGTGTCGATAGGGCGCGAACCAGTTAACCATGCTGTGCGAGGCCAGATGGGCGTACTCTCGATCGAGCGATCGAACCACGTGCGGCCATTGCGCCGCAATCTCCCGCCCCATCCCGACGAAGTGATTCCCCGACCCGGGAAACACAAACGCAACCCCCGACGCCCGTGCATCGAGCCCCGGGTGGCCCACCCTTTCAAGGGTGGGGTCGCGATGATCAGGCTCGCCGGATTCGATCGAACGTCCATCGGACTTCAGCGCGTCAGGCGACGCGTGGGCGCCTCGATCGACGAGCAGCCCTCCATCCAACGGGTGACCCATCCCTTCAGGGGTGGGGGCGCGATGATCGACCTCTCCGGACGCTCCCGACGCGGAACACCCCATCGGCGCGGGCGAATACCAGATCCCACCGCGCCCATCGAGTCGCGTGTCACGTCGTGACTGCAGATGCTCCATCGCCTCATCGACACGCGACGTCAGCTCCGCGAAGGAATCCGCCGTCAGCGCGACACATCGCGCATCCGTCGCGCGATGAAGCGCAATCGCCTCGCTCCACACAGTCTCGATCGATTGCCCTGACGACTCGGCCTTCGCCGACATCGCTCGCAGCGACGTCAGCTTCTCTACAATCTCCGCGGTGTCAGCGCCACTGCAGGCAAACACAAAGGGCCGCGGGGCGCCGATGGGCGAGCCGCCGGCAGGATCATCCTCCGCCGCGACGCCCACGCGCTCCTCCAGCACAACATGCGCCGCATTGCCGTCCGTGGATAACGCCGTTACGCCGGCGCGGCGAGGCCCCGCCGCGCGATCCTGACGCCAGTACATCGGCGCGAGCGGTATGTTCGCGCCCATCGCATGCAGCGCGTCACGCGCGTCGTCGCTTCCGATGACGCCGCCGTTCACGCCAGCGCCGACAGCAGGCGCGTCGGCCGGCAGTATTCGCTCATGAATCACGAGCGCCGCCCGAACAAGCGACACCATGCCCGACGCGGCGCCACACGCGCCCACGTCGCCATAGGCCGCGCCCAGCGTCAGCCCCGCGCCCTTCGCGTCGGCCACGCGCTCAGACGTCGCGTCACGATCGGCCATCACGTCGCGAATCGCGAGAATCTCCTCACCATCCCGCGCCACGTTCCCGCAGGCCGCCCGCTCGATGTATCCGATGGATGACGCCGGCGCGTCAACGCGCTCCAGCGCTCTGCGCATCGCCGTGGAAATCGCGTCCCGACTCGACGCCCCGCTCAGCTCGCCGCCGTCCGTCGCCGCGCCGACGCCGCGCACAATCGCATACACACGATCGCCGTCGCGTTCGGCGTCGCTCAGTCGCTTCAGAACGACAGTCGCGGCGCCCTCACCGATCACGGCGCCCGTCAGCGCGTCGCCGCGCGACAGCGCCAGGCGCCAGTCGCCCGCCAGGTCCACGGCGCCCACAACACACACATCCGTCTCGCCCCACTGGAGCGATCGCATCGCGACATCCAGCGCCCGAAGCCCCGACGTCTCCTCACTCGATACGCCGAAGCTCGGCCCGCCGAATCGAAACTCCCGCGCGATCCGACTGGCAATCATCCCGCCGAGATTGCCCACGACGCCCGGCGCATTCAGTGGCGCCTGAATCGACGCAATCAGGCGATCCGTCCACGCCGCCATTGCGGCGCTGTCGAGCGACAGCCCCAGGCGCTCGGCCCAATGCGGCGCCACCTGCCGAAGCCACCAGCGAAGATGGAAATTCGTCGTCTCGGGATCGAGCGCCATCCCGACGATCACACCCCATCGCGGTCGCGCTTCCTTCGCATTCAACGACGCGTCGCGCATCGCCGCCGCCACGCTCTTCAGCATCACGAGCTGCTGCGGCAGAATCTCCGCGATTTCATTCGGCGGGATCTTGAATTCACCCGTCGCCACATCGATCCGATCGAGATACGCCCCGATGTCGAGTCCGTTCAAAGCGTCGCCGAGCATGGACTCGGCGCCGCGCCAACGCGTCGCGCTCCGCTCGCCGAAGGCCGACGCCCCCGCAAACACGACATCCCGAAATGCGCCGAGGCCTTCCGCCTCGCCGAATCGCGCGTCCATTCCGACGATCGCAATCGGCGCCAGCGTCGCCGGCCGCGTGACGACGCAGCTCGCCTTCGCCGTGGCCTCGCCCGCCTCCTCAATCAACACATGGGCGTTGATGCCGCCGAATCCAAAGGCGCTCACGGCCGCGCGCCGGAGTCCATCGGCCGCGCGGGGTTCCCACGGCGCCGCCTCTGTCGGCACGTAAAACGCGCTGCCCGCCAGCGGGATCACATCCCCGCTGTCACGATAGTTCGCCGACGGCGGAATCACGCCGGTCCGCATGGCCATCAGCGTCTTGATCAACCCCGCCGCGCCGGCGCCCGTCAGCAGATGTCCGATCATCGACTTGATGGAGCCGATCGCGCATCGCCGATCATCCTGCGTGTCCGTCTCCCACAGCGCGCGCAGGCTGCGCACTTCGACAGCGTCGCCCAGCGGTGTGCCCGTTCCGTGACACTCGACCAGTTCCACGTCGCCGGGCCGCCAGCCCGCCATCTCGTACGCCGCGCGCATCGCGCGAAGCTGCCCCTCGCTGTCCGGCGCCAGCAGGCTTCCGCCGATGTCATTCGAAAGACCGATCCCGCGAATCACGCCGTAGATCACGTCGCCATCGCGTCGCGCGTCATCGAGACGTTTCAGCACGACAGCGCCGGCGCCTTCGCCGACGACGAGCCCATCGCTGGACGCGTCAAACGGTGCGCACACACCCGAGCGCGACAGCGCCTTGAGCTGCGTGAACCCCATCTGCGTATAAAGGCAGTCCGGGCGCGATACGCCGCCGGCAATCATCGCGTCGCATTCGCCGAGCCGAAGCGCATCGCAGGCCAGTTTCACGGCGTAGAGGCTCGATGCGCAGGCCGCGTCCAGCGTGAAGGATCCGCCGCCCAGTCCCAGCGCCTCGGCCACCAGGGCGCCGGGCAGCGCCGTCGCCCGGGCGTTCATCGGATCCACGGTTCGATAGAAGGGCGCCGACTCGGACGCGCCGACCTGTGCGAAGACCTCCCGACGGAATCGCTCACCCAGCGTTTCGCGCGTCATCGCCGACGCGCCTTCCGTCGGCAGCGCAATGGCCGCGAGGATCACGCCGATGCGCGACCGATCAACGCCGGCCATCTTCGCATCGCGAAACGCCTGCGCCCCCGCGTGGACGGCCATCGAATAAACAGGATCCAGTCGGGAGATGATCGACGCGTCAATGGAGAGGCCCAGCGCGTCGGCGTCCAGGGCGAACGCGTCATCGACGAAACAGCCATAGACACTCGCGACGCTGTCGGGACCGTAGCCGATGGGAACGCGCGCCGGGTCCACGACCCAGCGTCCCGCCGGCGCCGGTCGCGAAAAGGCGCGTCCGTTCGCGATGTTCGACCAGAAGGTCCCGACGTCGAACGCGCCGGGAAAAACGCCGCCAAGACCCACGATGGCGATCGGGCAATCCCGCATCCGCCGCATCCCCCAATGTAGGGTGGACCACGCCCACCTCGAATGCGAGCGATCGCCCCCGATCCAATGATGGGCGTGGCCCACCGGTTGACTATGCGTCCTGTTCGAGCGCCGCCCGACAATCAGGCGGGTTTCACTGCGACAGCGCGCCTACGCGCCCAGCTCGCGCCGCTCGAACGCCCGCGCCAGATTCCCATCGACAGTGCACTCGTAACCCACGATCTTCGCGACCACGTCGCCACCCGTCGCCACGAAGTACACGTCGCACGTCATCTTGTTCCGTTCGCCGCGCGTCACTTCAATCGCGATGGACACGGGCTCGTGCGACCAGTCCCGGAACTGCCGATAGGACGCAAACGCCGCCGGCAGGGACGGGGCGCTCAGCTTGTCGCGACACCAGACGATCGCCGCCTGGTACGCCGCGTCGATTCCGAGCGGATTCGTCAGCCAGTCGCTTCGCAGCGGTTCGGCCATCCACACGTTCGGCGCATCCGCCGCGCGAATCGCCGCGACAAGTCCCTTGTCGCCGATGCCGTCGATCCGCGTGATGGCCCGCAGCATCGGTCCGTGGAACAGCATTCGCTCGTAGATAAACTCCGACGAGCCTTCGAACGACTCCGTCATCAGCGACGCCGGCGCCTCGTATCGACCGGCCGCCGCGATCGAGCCCGCCGTCAGAACGGCCGTCGCCCGCGCGTGCAGCACTTCGGAGCCATCGTCCGCGACGCTTCGCATTTCCACCTGCACGTCGAACACGTCGCCGCTGCGCACGGCGCTGGACGCGTGGAATCGCAGCGTTCGCGGCGCGCCGTCGAACACGACGCCCTTGAACAATCGGAACCCGTCCAGACCCGCCAGCCGGAGCCCGGGGTTGGCGTGCAGCGCCGCGTGGGACATCCATTCCATCATCATCGCCGCCGGCAGCACGGCCCTGCCGTCGATCACGTGCGACGCCAGGAATGGATGCGTGGCGCTCGACACTTCACGCTCGAACGCAACGCCAATCGCCGACGCCGATGCGGCCGACGCCCGCGACTTCGCCTTCGGCATCTCGAAGGCGTATCCCAGGACGACTTCCACGGCGCCGTCATCCACGTTCGACAACTCTTCCGCGACCAGCTCGGCGCCCGCGTTCAGCGGAATCAGCTCGACGCCATGATTTTCGAACTCGCGCTTCAGGCCCGGCGTGACCATGCCGCCATCCCACGGCCCCCAGTTCATCGACACCACGCGGCAATGCGGCAGGCGCCGTGAAAGACGCTGCGCGACTTTGTTCAGGACTTCGTTGGCCATCGAGTAATCGATCTGCCCCACGTTGCCGCAGCGACCGCTGACGGAGGAGAACATCACGATGTGTCGCAGTGACTCGAGATCGATCGCGTCCAGCGTGTGTCGCAGACCCTGAACCTTGGTGTCGAGAACGGCCGCGAACTGCTCGCTCGTCTTCTGCTGGATACGCTTGTCTTCGATGCGGCCCGCGCCGTGGATCACGCCGCGCACAGGCCCGTGCGCCCGCTTTGCCGCATCCAGCGCCGCCCGCATCGCCGCCGCGTCGCACACGTCGACGGACACGTACGAGACGTCACTGCCGGCCGCGCGAATACGGCCCAGGTTCTCACGAATCTCCCGCTGCGCCATCAGGTCGCGATAGATCGCCTTGACCTTCTGCGGCGCGGCCTTCTCGTTCGCTGAGAAGGCGTTCTGCTTGATCGCCTGCTTGATGTCGCGTTCGTCCGTCAGCCCCGCGATCCAGGCCGGCTCCGTCGCCTCTACCTGTGTGCGCCCCATGAGAACCAGCGTCGGCTGATGCCGCCGCGCCAGCGCCAGGGCCGCCTCCGCCGTCACGCCGCGGGCGCCGCCTGTCACAACGACAAGATCACCCCTGGCAATCGCCGGCGAACCCGGCGCAACGCGGGCCGCTTCCAGTTCGAGCGTTCGCCGGTTCGTCGCGTCCAGGCCGACTTCGACGGGACCATCGCTCGACAGCTCGCGAACGACCGCCTCGGCCGCCGACGCCGCGTCCTTCCAGTCGGCCGCGACATCCAGCGCGCGACAATGCGCGCCTTCCCACTCCCGCATCACAGTCTTCGGAATCCCCGCCAGGCCCCCTTGCGCCGGATCAAAGGCGCCGTCGAGCAGACCGAATGCGCCATCCATTCGGGCGATCGTGACCACCATCGCGCCACCGGCGTGCAGGGCCCGGAGAATCGGATCCGTCAGCGCCTTCGTCATCTCGAAGGCTCGCTTGAGCAGATCTTCCGTGGCGGGCTCCCACGTCGAATCGATCGTACGCGTCGTCGGCGCCACGATGATGAGCGCGCCGACCTTCGCTTCACCCACGTCGAACGACGGATCGAGCGAAACGAGTCGCGTCGCGCGGCCGGCGGCTTCAAAGGTCCGGACCAGGGCCGCCGAGAGGCCATTCCCGTCGTCCGTCACCCAGACTTCATGCCCTTCGGCAATCGGCAGCGCACCGGCCACGGCCTCGGGCAGTGTGACGATGTTCAGGACCCGGCGATTCGGATCGTATTCCCCTGCGGCGTCCATGCCCGTTTCCGGCGCGAGTTCCACTTGCGTCATCGTTTCTCCGTTTGATGCGTTTGTTCCCGTGTCGTTTCGCGACTCCGCCGCGAAGTACTCGACGATCTGCGCCAACGTGCGCATCGCGCCCATCTGTTCAGGTTTGACCGACGGCATGTTCGGCAGGCGCCCTTCGACCGCCGCGAGGATTTCCACCCGCTTGATCGAATCAATGCCCAGATCCGCCTCCATATCCATTCCGAGTTCCAGCATGTCCTGCGGATATCCCGTCAGCTCGGCGACAACTTCCAGCAGCACATTCGACGCGTCGACACCGTCGCCCGCAGCGTCCGCTGCGCGGACCGCGACCGCATGCTGAAACGAGACCGCAGGATCCGCTGTGCCGACCGGATGCCGGGACGAAGACTCCGAAGATCGCTGGGGCGAGAATTCCGACGATCGCTGGGACGAGAATTCCGACGATCGCTGGGACGAGATTCCCATCTCGTCCCCACCTGTCCGCTGAGACGAGAATCCCGTCTCGTCTCCGTGGACCTGCTGAGACGAGAATCCCTTCTCGTCTCCTCCACTACCGCGGGAATCACTTCCCGAATCTCCCCCGCTCGACGCGCCCAGCCCCGCCGCAACAAAATCAACGATCTGCGTCAGCGTGCGAATGCTCCCCATGTGATCGGGCTGCACACCGCCGAACTCAGGGATCGCCTCCTCCAGCGCCGCGACAATCTCGACGCGCTTGATCGAGTCCACGCCGAGATCCGCCTCAAGGTCCATCTCCAGCTCGATCATCTCGGCCGGATAACCCGTCTTGTCGCAGACCACGCCGACGACCTTGTCGCCGATCTTCTGTCGCGACCAGCCGCATACCGCCGTGGATGGCATGCTTACAGGGTGGCCCACTCCTTCAGGGGTGGGTTCACGATGATCGATCACGTCGCGAATCACCGATCCTCCGGGCGCCACCGGCGCGTCAGACACATCGCGACCACGTTGATTGTCGAGCGGTCCCCGATCCGACGGGTGGGCGTGGCCCACCCTACGTTCCGGGTGGCCCATCCCTTCAGGGGTGGGGGCGCGACGATCGACCGCGTCGCGACCCATCAATCCTCCAGAAGCCGACGCCGGCAATCCGCGATCATAGATCGTTGACGCCACGAGCCGCTGCTGTCCCTCGATCATCGCCTGGAATGCGCGCTGCGCCTGTTCCTGACCCGCGAGGAATCGCTGATGCGCTTCCGCCGTCTGCCGCTGCAACTGCTGCATGGCCGTGAGGCCCTGCTGCACCAATCGAATCGCCTCGGGAAGCATCCCGCCCCGCCTGTTCGCCGAATCGTCGTTCATTCCCGCCGCGCTCCGTCGATGAGCCTGATGTCCTGAATCCTGTCGCTTGTCGTCTGTTCGTTTCGCCACGGATGTCTCGCGGACACCCGTCGCCGTGTGGCCCATCCCTTCAGGGGTGGGTTCACGACGATCGAGCACACGCTGGTACGAGAATCCCTTCTCGTACCCATCCTCGCCGGAATCCCTCTCCGCCAGGTGGCCCACCCTCTTAAGGGTGGGGTCGCGATGATCGACCGACGAGGCGTCGCCCGAATGCCCCGTCCCCCCTGTCGACGTCGCCCGATGCGGCGCGTTGTCACTCACGCCAGCGACCCCATTGGCCGCCGTCATCTCCACCCTCGCGATGTCCTTCCGCGGTGTCGTCCGAATGTTCGCGCCGTTCAGCGACACGACCATCTTCGGCCGTCGCGGTTCGGCGACCTGCGATTCCCATTCTGTGAGCGCAACGCGATGTCCCCGCGCCGCCAGCGCGCACAGCACGTTCGCCAGGTCGCGAATCGCCGTGCGACCGTTCGACGCGTCCATCGCCAGCGTCGCCACGCCGTCGTCATTCACGATCGACGACGCCAGGCGCGTCAGCACCGACCTGGGCCCCACTTCAACAAACGTAGACACGCCGTCCGCCCGCATCCGCGACACTTCGCCGACGAAGTCCACGGGCCTGGCCAGTTGCTCCGCCAGCAGCGTCTGACACGCCGCGCTCTCCGCGGGATAGGCGCCGCCCGTCGTGTTCGAATACACAACGCCGCGACCTTCCGCGAAACCGACCGCCGCCATGGCGTTCCGAAAAGGCGCCAGCGCCCCCGCGACCAGCGGACTATGAAATGCGCCCGACACGCGAAGCGCCGCGCATCCCCAGCCGCGCCGCCTGCACGCCTCCGACGCCGACGCAATTCGATCGCGCTGACCGCTCAGGACCACCTGGGCGGGTCCATTTCGATTCGCCAGCACGACATCGAGCTGTTCTTCGCGAAGCATCGCCTCGACATCCGCGGCCGACGCCTTCACGGCCAGCATCGCGCCGCCGCCGTCATCGCAGTCCGCCATCAGCCGGCCGCGAAGTCGCGATAGCCGAAGCAGTGTCTCGGCGTCGTATCGCCCCGCCGCGCAGAGCGCGACAAGTTCGCCATAACTGTGCCCGGCAAACGCGTCGGCGCGAACGCCGAATCGCTCCAGCGTGCGCCACATGCCGAGGCTGATCGCCCCCAGCGCCGGCTGGGCCACATCCGTCCGCGTGAGCGCCGCCTCCGACGCCGACGCCCCATCCTTCGCAAACGAAGGCTCGGGGTAGATCGTCCGGCTGATCGAGACGCCATCATCACGCAACACGGCGTCTGTCGCGCCAAGGGCCGCGCGCATCTCCGGAAACTGGCACGCCAGCCGCTGACCCATCGAGACGTACTGACTTCCCTGGCCGGGAAACAGAACGGCAAGCCTCCCTGGACTCGAGCCGCGGCCGAATTGCGCGTGCGTTGTCGACCACGCGACGCCCTGATTCGACTGCATCTGTCGCTTCGTCGTATCAACGACAGAGACAAGATCTTCGTCCGCGCCGACGACCAGCAGCAATCGCACGGTATCGTCCGACCTGAACGATCGCCGCGACATTTGCGCCGCATACGCCAGCGCCGCCATATTCCAGTGTTTGCCTGTCGCCTGCGTGCGCAACCCGTCGAGCCCCGCGATCACGTCGTCGCGCGTCGCGCCGGAATACGCAAAGATCTGAATCGACCCATCCCAGGCCGGCTCAGACGCCCCCGTCTTCGTTGAAGACAACACGGCGTGGAAATTGCTGCCACCAAACCCGAACGCGCTGACACCGGCAATGCGATACGCCTCGACCCAGGGTCGCAGTTCCGTGCTGACGTAAAAGGGCGAATCCTCGATCCCCATCTTCGGATTCGGCGCGTCAACCTTGATCGTGGGGGGCGCCACGCCGTGATGCACGGCCAGGGCCGCCTTCATCAATCCGGCCACGCCCGCCGCCGCTTTCGTATGGCCGATCTGCGACTTGATTGAACCGATCGCGATCTTCGCGTCGCCGTTCAGACCGCCGAAGACACGCTTCAGCGCCTCGAACTCCGTCGCGTCGCCGACCTTCGTGCCCGTTCCGTGGGCCTCGATCAACCCAACGCGATCAATGCTCACGCCCGCACGCTGGTAGGCGTCTCGCAGGCAGCGCTCCTGCCCCGCCGCGTGCGGCGCGTAGATGCTCTGCGATCGACCGTCGCTCGACGTGCCGATGCCGCGGATCACGGCGTAGATTCGATCGCCGTCGCGCTCGGCGTCTTCCAGCCGCTTCATCGTCAGAAACGCGACACCCTCGCCGAGGACCGTACCGTCGGCCTTCTCCGAAAAGGGCCGGGCGTCGCCCGTCGGGCTCAGCGCCGGTGTCTTGCTGAAGCACATGTACATGAAGATGTCGTTCAGCGTGTCGGCGCCGCCGGCGACCGCCATGTCGCATCGCCGCGTCTGCAGTTCCATGATCGCGAGATGAATCGCGCTGAGGGAACTCGCGCACGCCGCGTCCACGGCGCAGTTTGTCCCCTGCAGATTCAGTCGATTCGAAATCCGACCGGCGACAACGTTGCCCAGCAATCCCGGGAACGAGTTTTCCTGCCAGGGCGTGTAGCCATCGGCGATTCGCTCGACGATTTCGTCCGCCTTCGCCCCCGTGATCCCCGCGTCCGCCAGCGCCTTGCGCCAGATCGGATGGCCGAGCCGCGCCGACAACGGCAACACGAGTTCCTGCGTCCCCGTCACACCGACGATCACGCTCACGCGATCGCGCCGGAAATCCCGCTGGTCGCCGTAGCCCGCGTCTTCCAGCGCCGCCTTCGCCGCAACGAGCGACAGGAGCTGTGTCGTATCTGTCGCCTCGAGAATCGTCGGCGGAATCCCGAACTCCGTCGGGTCAAAGTCGATCGACGGCAGAAACCCGCCGCGCGACGAATACGTCATGTCCGGCGCCTTCGGATCCGCGTCGAAGTAGTCCTTCGCCGACCAGTGCGTCGGCGGCACCTCTGCGATGCAGTCCCGCCCCTCGCAGATCACGCGCCAGAATTCCTGCAGGTTCCGCGCGCCGGGGAAGAGACATCCCATCCCCACAATCGCCACCGGCGCCGCGTCCGTCTGTTGCGTCTGTCGATCCATCAGGCTCATTCGTCTTCCACTCAGGCGCCCGCGCGCCTCAGGCGGGCGTGGCCCACCCCGCATTTCAGCTTTCAGCGTTTCGGCTTTCAGCTTTCACGTTGTAGGGTCCGCTGTGCGGACCATTCCGCCAACACGTGCCATCAACCCGACAGGCGCCCATCCATCTTCCGGCGGGCGTGGCCCACCCCGCATTTCAGCTTTCAGCGTTTCGGCTTTCGGCTTTCACGTTGTAGGGTCCGCTGTGCGGACCATTCCGCCAACACGGGCCATCAACCCAACAGGCGCCCATCCATCTTCCGGCGGGCGTGGCCCACCCCGCATTTCAGCTTTCAGCGTTTCGGCTTTCAGTTTTCCACGTTGACCGGTTCAAACCGCTCCGCCGCCGGCGACAGGATCGCGCCCTGCGCCCGCAGCATGTTGGCGCGCATCCGCACGGCCGCGCCCAGCATCAGGTTCCGTCCGACAGTCACGACTTTGCGATTCCGCGGTTCGGCGAGGAATGTTCCCGCCGTCCATTCGTTGAACGCCCCCATCGCCGGTCCGCACCAGACCTGGTAGTCCACTTTCCGCGACGCGTCCCCGCTGTTCGCCCACACACTCGACAAACCGAGGTACGAACGAAACACCAGCGCCATCTTGTGCTTCGGATCCGTCTCCGCCCGCGCGATCTGACTCGGATCGCGCTCGGCGAAGAAGCGCTTCGTCGATTCCCACGCCTCGTCGACAGTCGCCCGCAGGTAATCGCGCTCCAGGCTCGTCCGCGCCGCCGCCGGCAGCGCGTCCAGCGAGTCGTGGGCGCGATACCAGTCGTACAGCTTGCGGGCCCGCATCGGGAACATCGTCCCGCGCTTCAGCACCTGCAGCTTCACGCCCATCTCGAACATGTCCGCCGCGGGCGCCATGATCACGTCCGCCTGGCCCGCCTCGGCGAGCATCTGGCGCACGACGTCCGACGTCCCCGCCTCGACACACGCCTGATTCACGGAGCCCGTCAGCACGTACGCCGCGCCCATCGAAAATGCCGCCGCCACGCTGTCCGGCGTCGCGATACCGCCAGCCAGACCCAGCCGCGGCGCGATCGCGTATCCATGCTCCGCCTGAATCCCGTCTCGCAGCGCCACCATGCCGGGGAACAACGTCAGGGCGGGACGATTGTCCGTGTGACCGCCGGAATCCGCCTCGATCGTCAGATCGTCCGCGATCGGAACTTCGCGCGCCATCTGCGCCTGCGCTTCCGTCAGATCGCCCGACTCGACGAGCTTTCGCACCATCGCATCCGGCGCCGGCGACAGGAACTTCCGCGCCACTTCCGCGCGAGAGACTTTTCCGATCACCTGGTTGCGACAGACAACGCGGCCCTCGATGTCCCTCGCAATTCCCGTCAGGCGATACTTCACGAGCGGCAATGTCAGATCGAGATAGGCCGACGCGCTCACCCGCCGCACGCCGCGCCGCAGATACAGCTCGACGCAGCCCGACTCCAGCGCCGGCTCGTTCGGACTGTGAATGAGATTGAATCCATAGGGCCTGTCGCCCAGCGCGCTCTGGATGCGATCGACCGCCTGGGACACACGATCGATCGGCAGGCCCGCCGCGCCGAACATCCCCATCATGCCGGCGTTGCCCATCGCGATGACGATCGCTTCCGAGGCGATGCCGTTCGCCATGGCGCCGGCGACATAGGCGTACTTCAGACCGTGCGCCGCGCAGAACGCCGGATCACCCAGCGCCTCGGGCTCCAGCGCCGGGGCAAAGCCGACGAGCGGATAGCTCTCGCCCGCCGCGACGGCGTCGGCCCCGAGGACGGCGCGCCCCCCTGTCGCCACGCCCGTCATATCGCCCGATCGAACCAGGTAGATCGCACGCGTCACATCTCGCAGCGCCGCCTGGATCGCGGCGTCGCCGAATGTCGGTTCGGCGCCCGAAGGCAGCCACCAGCCGAGCGGCGCCCGCGCGCCCGTCTCGGCGCGGTCCACGACGACATTCGTCACGCTGCCGTCCGGCATCTCCAGCTCGACAGACTCGCCGTTCCCATCGGCCATCGGCAATCGCTTCGACACGCGAACGCCGAGATCCAGCAGCACGTTGGCGCCGGCGAACAGCGTGCCAACCGCCAGGCGCGCCCCGGCCCGCGCGCCGGTCGTCGCTGTCGACAAGGCCTGCTTGCCCAGTTCCATCGCCCCACGGGCCGAGGCGTTCAACTTGTCGCCCTGCGAATCACTCATGCAAACCTCTCAACGCCAGTTTGCCGCGGCCTCTGGCGTTTCGACTTTCCCGCTTATGGAATTCTGACGATTCAGCCTTCGGTCTTCAGCGTTTCCGCCCGGGCGCCCCGCTTCTCTTCGATGGCGATCCGCAATTCGATCGGCGCCTGAAAGACCGTGTCCTCTTCCACCGTCGTGATCGTCTCGACGTCGCCGCCCCCGCGCGACTGCACATGCGCGATCACGCCCTGTATGACATGCTCCGGCGTGCTCGCCCCCGCCGTCACACCGACCACGGACACGCCGTCCAGCCAGGACGATTCGATCTGCGCAGGTCCGTCGATCAGAAACCCCCGCACACCGCGTGACGCCCCGACCTCCACCAGCCGCGCCGCATTGCTCGAATTGCTCGAGCCGACGACGAGGAGCAGATCAATCCCGCGATCCGTCATTGCCTTCACGGCGTCCTGGCGATTCTGCGTCGCGTAGCAGACATCGTCCGTCGGCGGCAGATCCAGCGCCGGATACCGCTCGCGAAGCGCCTCGATCACGCCGCGCGTGTCGTCGACGCCCAGTGTCGTCTGCGTCAGGACCATCAGCCGTTCGTGTCGCGACAGGTCGATCGTCCGCGCCTGATCGACATTCTCGACCAGCGTGATATCGCCCGGCGCCTCGCCCATCGTCCCGATCACCTCGTCGTGACCCGCGTGGCCGATCAGTACGATGTGATACCCCTGGCGGACAAATCGATGCACCTCGAGATGCACCTTCGTCACCAGCGGGCACGTGGCGTCGATCAGCCTCAGCGATCGCGCCTTCGCCTGCTCGAAGACCGCCGGGGCGACTCCGTGGGCGCTCAGAATGGCCACGTTCCCGTTGGGAACCTCTTCGAGCTCATCCACGAAAATGACGCCCTTGGCGCGAAAATCCCCGACGACATGGCTGTTGTGGACGATCTCCCGCCGGACATAGACCGGCGGCTCGAAGACCTCCAGGGCCATGTCGACAATCTTGATCGCCCGATCGACACCGGCACAGAAGCCTCTTGGATTCGCAACCAGGATTCGCAAAGGGGGCGTCGCTTTCGTTGAGGGCCGTCGGCTGGGCGCGCAGCCGTCCCGTGGCCACGCGGCAAAGTGGCAAATCATAGCAGAAACGCGACCACCACGCCGCCCGCCCAACGGCGTTTCCAGCCCCTTTTTCTCGCAGATTTCCGGCCCTGCCACCTCTGTAACCTTCGACAAGCCAAAAGGGTGGCATGCCGACCCCTGAGGTCGACATGAAGAAATCGAGGCGCCGCCAGGCGCGCCACTTGGACATGGCCTCCCAGCGCGTGTTCCAATCCATGAGCGCGCCACTGGGAGCTTGCCTCCCAGTCCGACCGTCGCGCAGGCGCGAGCCTCAGGAAGCCTCCCCCAGCATCCCGCGCAGCGTCTCCCGCAACGCCCGAAGCGCCACGCCCCGATGGCTGATCCGGTTCTTATGCTCCGCCGCCAGCTCCGCCGTCGTCTGTCCCAACTCGGGGACCAGAAAATGCGGGTCATACCCGAAGCCGCCATCACCCCTTGGCGCGTCGATGATCCGCCCCTCGATCGCGCCCGACGCCTGCGCCAGAACGCGATCACCGTCCGCGAGCGTCAGCACGCAGCGAAACCGCGCCGTTCGCGCCTCATCCGACACGCCCGTCAGGGCCGCGATCATCTTCCGATTGTTCGCCAGATCCCGCTCGGCCCGTGGCGGATCGCCCTCCACGTCGGCGTACCGCGCCGAGAAAACCCCCGGCGCCCCATCCAGCGCATCGACCTCCAACCCCGAATCATCCGCCAGCGTCACATAGCCCGACGCCTTCGAGTAATACGTCGCCTTCAGCGCCGAATTCCCCTCAAATGTCGCCTGATCCTCGTGCGGTTCCTCGATCGCCGCGCCCAGATCGCGCAACGTCAGCCAACGCACCTCATCCAGGCGCCCCCCGCCGGCGTTCTCCGAGAGCACGGCCTCAATCTCCCGCGCCTTGCCGGGGTTGTTCGTCGCAATCAATATCGTCTTGAGTCGTTCGATGTCAGACATGCCGTCGTATCTCGCGATGCGCCTCTCGGAGCCGGGCCAGTCATGGCTCGGCCATCCCGCCGAGCCACGCCCGACGAACCAAGTATCACATGAATACGAAATGGACGCCAAGCCCGCGCAGCTTTCAGCGTTTCGGCTTTCAGATTTCTGAATTGTTGCCGGGCTATCGCCGTCGCGGAACCGCGGCGCGCGGTGGCTGACCCGCCTTGTAGCGATCGTCCCGCTGCTTGAGGCTCTCGCCCTGCGTTGGAATCCTGACGAGGAACGAGAGGTTCGGAATCCGCTCCACCTTCTTCGTCTTCGGATCGCGAACGTGGCGATAGATGATGTGACCGTTCTCGAGGTTGTACTGAAAGGACTGGTCCTTCGCCCGGAAATCGTTGACGGCCTGGGTATAGACGGGAACCGTCTCTTCCTGCCCCGTCTCGGGATTGACCTGCTTCTTCTGCTTTACAACATCGGCGCCGAACGTTCCCACGCAGATGGACACGCGCGGCTCGTCAGGTTCGTGGTAGTAGTAGGCCTCGTAGCCTTCCTCGCGCAGCACCTTCACCCACTCGAGCGCCGCCTCCTTGTACTCCTGGAGACTCGGCGTCGCATAGGTCACGCCGACGTGCAGCGTGTACACGCCCTGGGCGTTGCGAAGGTCCCACTGCGAGGGGCCGGCCACGGGCTTCGGCTTCTCGATCGCCCGCGCCTGCAGGAACGGATACTGCTCGCCAACGGCCAGCTTGCGGATAAACGTCGTATCCCGCTTGATTTCCTCACCCAGCTCGATCGTCGGACGTCCGCCCTTCTCCGACACGGAATATTCCAGTTCGTAGGCGCCGTACAAGACGCGGCTTCGATCCGGTCCGTGCTCGACGCTGACTGTCTTGGCGTCGATCTCGGGCACCTCTTTCAACAGCGTGGCCATCTTGTCCGCCACTTGCCGACGCTCGGGTCCGTCGTACGCCCCGCACTCGATCGTCCACTCCTCGTACTCGCCCGTCCCTTCGCGCGGCGCGATCTTCGGCGGCTCCGGGTCCTTCACTTCGCCCGTGCCCCAGAAGCTGTCCCATCGATCCTGTCGTCGCGCCGCGGCCTGCTCGGGCGATTCCCCCTGGTAGCCGGAACGGGTCCACTCGCGCCGCTTTCGCTCGGGCTTTCCATTGGCCTTGCCGCTCTTACCGTCCTTCGTGGTGAACTTCGCGAACATGTCGGCGATCGCCTTCATTCGCGCATCGTGGTCCTTCTGCGCCTGCTTCATGCGCTTGTCGTGATCGCGCTGCATCTGACGCCACTGCTGCGGTGTGCATCCACCCAGCAGCGCTCCCAGAAGGAACAACAGGATGACGTTTCGACCGCGCATCAATCTCCCGGTAAGAGGTAGGGCGAGCTGTGCCCACCAATTCGTCGCATGGCGCACGCCGCGCCCACCGAGCATGCACATCGCCGCGCAAGCTCTGAACAATGGATAGGTGGCGTCGTCGCGCCCCCACCCCTGAAGGGGTGGGCCACCCTGACGATCGCCACGCGCGCTCGTGGTGGGCGTCCCACGCCCCGATTACGCGCTCAACGCTTCGGCGCTTTCCCCTTCAACGCGTCATTCTGCATTCTACGCAGGCGGCTCAGACCCGTCCGGGCCGCCTTCAGAATCGCATTCATCTGCTTCTCATCAAACGTGCCCGCCTCGGCCGCCCCCTGGACCTCCACAAACCGCCCTTTACCGGTCAATACCACATTGAAATCCACCTGCGCCCGAACGTCCTCTTCGTAGCACAAGTCCAATAACACGGCGTCATCCACCAGTCCCACGCTGACCGCCGCGACCGAGTCCATCAGCGGATTCGCCGTGATCACCTTCTCACGCCGCAGTTGGTTCACGGCCTCCGCCAGCGCGACATACGCCCCTGTGATCGCCGCCGTTCGCGTCCCGCCGTCCGCCTGCAGGACATCGCAGTCCAGCCAGATGCAGCGGGGACCGAGCTTCTTCATGTCGACGACGGCGCGCAGCGACCTGCCGATCAGCCGCTGGATCTCCTGCGTTCGGCCGTCGATCTTTCCGCCGCGATCGCGCTTCCGGCGTCGCCCCGTGCTGCTCGGCAGCATGTCATATTCCGCCGTGACCCAGCCGAGCCCCGACGCCTCGCGCCACGGCGGCACGGATTCATCGATCGTCGCCGTGCAGAGCACCTGCGTCCTGCCCGTCTCGATCAACACCGATCCGGCCGGGGCCTTCGTAAAGCCGCGCCGAATCTTCACAGGTCGCAGCTCGTGCGCCTTTCGCCCATCCACTCTTGCCATGCGTCAAACCTCCGTTAATGTTCGCCACACGTTACGCAGCGCCGCCGGAAGAGCAAACCCGAACCGCATGCGATTTCAGACGTTTTCGTACGCGCAAACGATAACTCACGGTACAATCCGCAACCGGCCATGGACGGCAGACCGATCAACAAGACGATGGACCGTGACGACCTCTTCCGGCCTGACTGCCGGCGCGTCCTGATCGAGCTCTTCGCGCTCATGCGCACCATGCAGCGCGCCGGCGCCGATTACTCCTCCTGGTACGGTCAAACCAATCCCTGGCCCAGCATCTGGGAGAACGTGAACCGCGGCCCGGACTACGAAGCCTTCCCCGGTAACCCCGACGAACTCCGAATCCCCTGGTTCCTCCTCTGGGAAATCAGCTGGCTGGTCGCCAATACGCCGCTCAGGCCCGGCGGCCGCGTCCTCGACATGGGCGGCGCCGGCTCGCTCTTCTCCTGCTACCTGGCGAACCGCGGCCACGAAGTCGTCGCCATCGATATCAACGCGGACCTCTGCCGGCACGCCAACGCCACAGCCCGGAAAATGGGCTGGCGCTATACGGCCGTCGAGATGGACATGACCGTCCTGGACTTCCCCCAGGAGCATTTCGACCACATCTTCAGCGTCTGCGTCTTCGAGCATCTGCCGATCTCGGGCCGCGTTCGCTGCGGGGAACAGGTCCGGCGCGTCCTCAAACCCGGCGGAACGGCGGGCTATACCTTCGACTTCGACAATCCGCAGGCCTTCGGCCGACTCAGCCATCCCGCGGATGTCTTCAACCAGCTCGTCCGGCCGACCGGGCTCTACTGGCGCGGTCGCCCCGAGTTCGTCGATTCCGGCAGGCGATACCTCAGTACGCCGCAGGCCTTCGGCTTCGGCCGATTCACCGCGTCGACCGCGAAGCTGCACGCCTTCGTGACACACGCCGTCGAACGCAAACGCATCGTCTCAAACACCATGGACTACACGTTCGGCGCCGTCTTCATGGAACGCCGCGCCGACACAGGCGGACAGCACAGCGCAACGGATTTCGATCGATCGTGACGCCCGAAAAAAAATTGACAACACGCGATCGCAATACCACGACACCCTCGATCCAGCCTGCCAATACTGGTAATGCGGACATTCACCGCCCCGACGCGCCAACACCGCCGATCTTTCCGGTCCATCAAGCAACTTCTGCTGGAAATCCTGAAGCGCTATCCCACGATTGTGCCGATACAAGCAGAGACACGTTCGATATCAATCCTAAAAAAACCGATTTCTCTCGGACTGATCGTGGGACAGTCATGGCAAAAAAACGGACGAAGCCGCAGCAGAATCGACACTACAAGACGCTGATTGTCCTCGTTTGCTCGATGACGATCGGAACCTTCGTCCTCTACGGCATGGCCCAGATTTCGCCCGCGATTCCGCTTCAGAGCCGGGCCGCCACCCACTGGAATTCCATCTCGATCCGCAAAGTGGTCCAGGACGCCCCGCGCGGCTTCTTCCACTTTCGCATCGACCATGAAGGCCGCATCTTCCAGAGCCGCGCCTGGGACGCCGGCCAGTTCGATCGATCCAACCCCGGCGCCATCCAGGTCCTCCTGACGTGTGACCGCGACGACCTCGTCCCGAGCTACGGCCAGTACGAAAGCCTGGAACTCTTCATCTCCCGGCTCTGCAAGACCTACTCGATCGACTCCGAACGGGGCATCACCGTCGAACAGCCCGCGGCCACCGTCGCCGACGCCCGCCCCCACCTCCGCCGCACGTAACCCCGGCGCCCGAGGCCGAGCAATCCGCCAATCCGGCGGCCCCCCTATCAACTTCCGACGAAGCGGCACACCAGCCATCGCCGGCCTCTGCGCGCTCGCCAGATCACCAACGCCCGAGACTCTTCCCCACATTTTCAGGTCTTGGCGTTTCGGCGTTTCAGCCTTTTGACTTTTAAGCGTTTCCCCCCACACTCGCCTCCATGAAAGCGGTCTGTTACGACGTCTCCCCATGGCGATGGGTCGCATGCAAGCTTCTCTCGCGCTTCTCGACGCGCGTCTACCTATCGCGCCTGTCGACGCTGCGAATGCGAGACGTCCCCGAACCCACGCTGCCGGGCCCCGACTGGGTCCGGCTGCGGACAATCTACGGTGGTGTCTGCGGAACCGACCTCGGCCTCATCACGAGCAAGGGCCATCCCAACACCATTCTCCAGCAATACGCCGCCTTCCCGACAGTCCTGGGCCACGAGAATGTCGCC
>Ga0116151_10001525_pt1 | contig 21751 bp, 18 predicted proteins | sample AD_UKC117_MetaG_FD_89893 | JGI IMG/M metagenome (GOLD analysis project Ga0116151, IMG submission 89893) | Active sludge microbial communities of municipal wastewater-treating anaerobic digesters from Hong Kong - AD_UKC117_MetaG | ecosystem: Engineered > Bioreactor > Anaerobic > Digestate... | reverse complement strand
TTGGCAAGCATTCTGCGGAGATAGCACGAAGGAGAATTATACCCGCCCTTCGCTCCTGTTCGTTTTTTCACAAGTGAACTCAACTAAAATTGACAGTCAATTTTGCTCGTGATAGAATGAACAAACTTCTGATAAGATTTATTTGCTGACTCAACATAGTGCAACGATGGATTCAGAACCTCTCCAAACTTCGCTGTTTCCGCTGGGTTACAACCGGATTTTTGGAGAGACACTAAGTTCACCATGTTGAGTCAATTATTTTGTAGAGAATTCATTTCTTGCTCATTTGGGCGGTAAACTAAAATTGCACGATTCCCCAGAGAAAACAACTGCAATTTCAGCCGCATACCGATGTGAGCCTTTTTTCGACAACGTAACACTTTTTTTCGATAACGTAACACCAGCAATACAATCATTCCAACGACAGGACAGCTTGAGGGAGTTGGGTTTTGGCTATTGAATATTTACCACTATTGATGCTCGTTGTTATCGCCACGGGAATCGGCGCCGTCGCCATTATCCTGCCGGCGCTATTAGGTCCGCGGCGCGATAACAAGCAAAAGTTGGAGCCTTACGAGTCAGGTATTATCCCCTTTGCCGATGCAAAACGCCGCTTTCCCGTTAAGTATTACCTCGTTGCCATGCTATTTATCCTGTTTGACATTGAGGTAATCTTTCTCTATCCTTGGGCAGCTGTTCTGCGCATTTTACGCGACAGCTATTCAGTCCTCTTCGCGCTGGTACCGATGGGTTTCTTCCTGTTGATTCTTGTCGTTGGCCTGCTCTATGAATGGCGCAAAGGGGCCCTTGACTGGGAATAATTTAACGGGGAATAGTCGACTACAATAAACGCATCCATCCTGAATTCGGTTGTGGCGCCGGCTATCACATGAACACAAGGGTGGAAATTACGGTTTACGCATCACGGATTTTACGGATCTCACGGAGCATGAACGCATGGGTCTTGAACAACATTTGCCGGAAGGCATCTTAACCGTCCAACTGGAAAAGCTCGTCAACTGGGGACGCCAGAATAGTACCTGGCCACTGCTCTTTGGCTTGGCGTGCTGCGCGATTGAAATGATCGCAACAGGCACGGCGCGCCACGACATTGCGCGCTTTGGCTCGGAACTATTCCGCGCCAGCCCGCGGCAGGCCGATCTCATGATTGTTTCCGGCCGGGTAAGTAACAAAATGGCACCAGTGATCAAACGCCTGCATGATCAGATGTCAGAGCCCAAGTGGGTGATTGCCATGGGGATCTGCGCGAGTGCCGGTGGTCCCTTTAACAACTATGCGATCGTTCAAGGGGTTGACAAAATCATACCCGTTGATGTCTATGTTCCTGGCTGTCCCCCCCGGCCGGAATCCTTACTCTATGCCCTGGAAAAATTACGAGCCAAACAGGCTGGTGATAATTTCCGCACCTATACCGCTTCCCCCGAAGTGATCACCGCCCCAGCAGACATTGAATCGCTGGAACTGTTACGCAAAGCTTAATTTATTCCATTCACTGGTGTGCACTCGAAGATCCTGGCCTTCACCTGCGAATTCGATGCAAGATCAGACCACGATGCTCACAAGTTTGCAAGCAATTATTCGGTAGCAGCGCGTCAACATAGGATGCTGCCAGGCTTACCAATCGCCACAGTACTAGATGTAACTGGGAGTCCAGCATGTTAAAAGTCTCTCAAATTCGTAGAGAGTACGAGACCTTACCGGGCCTCAACGATATTACGATCCCCGCGGTGGCACCTTTGCCAAGCGGCGAAACGGAAGATACGCAACGGCTTGTTGAACATTTTGGGGAAGCGATTCTCGCCGCGGGTGAAATCAACGGGCAGCAAGTGGTCTATGTCAAAGAGCGGTCGCTGGTAGCACTGGCGGAGTTTCTCAAAAATGACAACGGTCTTGCCTACGAAGCGCTTGTCGATGTCACCGCTATCGATCGGTCCAAGTTACCGATTGCCAACGGTGACGCCCGCTACCATACAGTTTACCAATTCCGTTCTTATATTCGTGGGAAACAGTTGTCAGTCTTCTGCCCCATTGAAAGTAAGGATCAAAATGGCGATCCGCTTGCGCCGTCGTTGTCCGGGCTCTTTCAGGGTGCGATCTGGCCAGAGCGTGAAGTTGCCGATTTGATGGGTGTCAAATTCAAAGGACATCCCGATCCGCGGCGTATCTTAATGCCGGAACATTGGCCCAACCACCCGCTGCGCAAGGATATGCCGCTGGGCGGCGAAGAAGTTCCCTTCACGCTGACTTGGAATGATCCCGAATTTGCTACGCTTGGCAAGCAAATTCTGCCGGCAGAGAGTATTGAGCCGAAGCTGCCACCGGGCATGAGCCGTGAGAACATGATCATCAACATGGGGCCACACCACCCCAGCACCCACGGCGTGTTACGCCTGGTTGTTGAATTGGATGGGGAAGATGTGCTCAATGTTGACCCCGACCTCGGCTATCTTCACAGTGGCTTTGAAAAGACCGGCGAGAACAAACGGTATAAGGACTTTGTCTACTATACCGATCGCATGGACTATCTTTCCGGAATGAGCAACAACTTGGGCTATGTGCTTACTGTTGAGAAGATGTTGGGGCTGGCCATTCCGGAACGGGCGCAGGTGATTCGGGTGATCATGGCCGAATTGCAACGCATTTCGTCGCACCTCTTCTGGCTTTCCACGCACGTCCTTGATGTCTCGGGAACAGGGATGAGCTTGTTGATGTATGCCACCCGAGAACGTGAACGCATTCTCGATCTCTTTGAAATGGTCTGCGGTGCGCGTCTCACCGTGAGTTACATCCGGGTGGGTGGTGTGTGGAAAGATTTACCGCCCGTCTTCTTGGAGCACTTACGGGATTTTGTTGCCCTCATGCCTGGCCAGATCGACGAATATGAAGCGATGTTGACCAGCGGCCCTTTGTGGCGGGAGCGGCTCGAAGGCATTGGCCATATCAGCCGCGCCGATGCAATCAATATGGGGCTCACCGGTCCCATGTTGCGGGGGAGTGGGATCGATTGGGACCTGCGCCGCGATATGCCCTACTCCGGCTATGAGAATTACGACTTCAAGGTGCCTGTCTACACCGAGGGGGACTGTTATGTACGGTATCTCCTGCGCCTTGAAGAGATGCGCCAAAGCCTTCGGATCATCGAACAAGCAATCAACAATTTGCCTGACGGTCTCTATAAGAGCGATGAGCGCAAGGTGAGCCTGCCGCCACGGGCGGAATTGGATGTGAGCATGGAGTCGCTGATCCACCACTTTAAGCTGGTGACCGAAGGCTTCCGTGTCAATCCCGGCACATGTTACCATGCGATTGAGAGCAGCAAAGGTGAACTGGGCTTCTTTATTTACAGTGATGGCTCAGGTATGCCCTACCGTCTCCACGTGCGTGGCCCGAGTTTTAACAACTTATACGCGGTGAGCCACATGAGCCGTGGCCACATGCTCTCGGATATTGTGACCAATATTGGCTCGATTGATATTGTATTGGGTGAAGTAGACCGCTAACTCTTCGTGAATTGAAAACGTAGGCTCATCACACAAGTATTGCTTGCGTTTTCCATTTAAGCCGAGTATAAATTAGCTTCTGAAATGGGGTTTAACAATGGCACTTTCTGAATCAGTGCGTGCGGAAATTCAAAAGTGGATGGATCTCTATCCCACTGGTCGCCAACGTTCGGCGATTTTGCCGGCACTCTATGTGATCCAGCGCGCCTTTGGTTACTGTCCGGTCGATGCCCAAAATGAATTGGCCGAGATGTTGGGCATCATGCCAGCAGAGGTGGGTGCCGTTGTTGGATTCTACAACATGTTCCATGAGGAACCCAAGGGCGAATATCACATTGAAGTCTGCACCAACGTGCCCTGTATGTTGCGTGGTGCCAACAAATGTATGCATCATCTGGAAGAAAAATTGGGCATCCATCATGGCGAAACCACGGAGGATGGCAAATTTACGCTTGACCACATGGAATGTCTCGGTTCGTGCGGCACCGCGCCCATGCTCTCGGTGATTGATCGCAAGACCGGCCAAGGTCGCTACTTTGAAGAGCTGACCAGTGAATCGGATATCGACCAATTGCTCGATCTAATTAAGAGCGGCAAAGCGTTCAATACACTGGAGCGCTGGACAGCGGTCGGTGATCCGAACAAAGAAGGTAAAGGCGCCGGCCCCTATCACGTCGCCGGCATGGAGACTCGCTACCTCACCGGGCGCGTGGGTAAACCTGACAGCCATCGCATTGAGACTTATGAAGCGGATGGCGGCTATGCCACGGCACGGCGCGTCCTCACGGAAATGAAGCCGGAGGAGGTGATTGAGCAGGTCAAGAACTCTGGACTGCGTGGGCGCGGTGGCGCTGGTTTCCCAACTGGCGTCAAGTGGGGTTTCTTGGCACCGGTCTTTCCACGCTATCTCGTGGTCAATGCCGATGAATCAGAACCCGGCACTTTTAAAGACCGCATTATTATGGAATACGATCCCCATCAGCTACTAGAAGGGATCGTTATCAGTGCCTTTGCCATTCAGTCAGAAAAAGCCTTTATTTACATTCGCGGCGAGTATTACTTCGCCTATACCCGCCTTGTAGCAGCACTCAAAGAGGCCAAAGCCAAGGGGTACTTTGGCGAGAATATATTTGGTACGGGTAAGAAGCTCGATCTGGTGATCCATCGTGGCGCCGGTGCTTATGAATGTGGAGAAGAGACAGCATTGCTCACTAGTCTCGAAGGCCATCGCGGCCATCCACGAATGAAACCACCTTTCCCGGCCGTTGAAGGGCTTTATGCCAAGCCGACGATTGTAAACAATGCGGAGTCGATCAGTAACATTCCCCACATCATGCGCAATGGAGTGGATTGGAACAAAGCCTTGGGCACGGAACAGAGTGCGGGGATGCGAATCTTCTGTCTCAGTGGCAATGTGAAGCGGCCAGGGTTGTATGAGCTACCCCATGGCACAACCCTGCAACAGCTGATCTATGATCATGCCGGCGGTCCACAGGATGACAACGCTCCCATCAAGGCAATCTGTCCCGGTGGCATTTCAATGAAGTTGCTGGAGCCGGACAAGATTGATACCAAGCTCTCCTTTGAAGATGTACAAGCAGCCGGTTCGTTGCTTGGCTCGGCGGGGATCTTTGTGATTGACCAACGTGCCTCGATGGTTGCCGTGGCGCGCCGCACATTGGCCTTTTATCGCGAAGAGAGCTGTGGGAAGTGCACCCCCTGCCGCGAAGGCACGGGCTGGCTCGAAACAATTCTGGAACGTCTCGAAGCCGGCGGTGGCCGTGATCAAGATCTGGAGTTGATGGAGCATATCACCAAATTCATTGAACGTAAGACCTTCTGTGTCTTTGGTGACGCTGCGGTGTGGGGCTTACAGAGCAACTTACAGAAGTTTCGGAATGAATTTATTGAGTTGATCGATAAGACCAATCCCGACAATCTCGGACCGGAAATTCCGATCCGCCCCATCTATCGCCCCGACAATGGGCAGGCAAGTGCGCTGCGTGACAGTAAGTTGGTGCCCACGGGTGAATCGCCACTCAATCGTGACACGATGGTGGCGGCAAACGATTAAGAATCTATTTGAACGAAATCTTGCCGAGAGGTAGTTGATTTATGACCGACCAAGTAACACTGACAATTGATGACCGTGAAGTCACTGTGCCCAAAGGGACATTGGTGGTGGATGCGGCCGAAAAGCTCAATATTGAAATCCCGGTCTTCTGTAGCCATCCCAAGCTCGATCCCGTGGCCTGTTGTCGGATGTGTTTGGTTGAGATTGTTGGTCCTCGTGGCCCGATGTTACAGACCGCCTGTTCGGTGCCCGTCGCCGATGGCATGGTTGTCAACACGCAGACACCACAGGTCAAAGCGACGCAGGAAGCCACTCTGGCGTTTATTCTGCTCAATCACCCGTTGGACTGCCCGATCTGTGATAAGGGAGGCGAATGTCCGCTCCAAGATCAAACCATGCGCTACGGACCTGGCTTTAGCCAGTTGCTTGAGCCAAAACGCCGTAAAAAGAAACATTACATGATCTCCGACACGATTGTGTTGGATCAGGAGCGCTGTGTGGTCTGCTGGCGCTGTATCCGCTATCTGCAAGAGTGGGAAGATAAGCCACAGTTGGCACTCTTTGAGCGGGGCGGTGAAACGATCATTGACATCCAAGAGGGAAAACCGGTTACCGCCAAAACAGGTGGCAACATCATTGACATCTGCCCGGTCGGCGCGTTGACCAACCGTGTATCCCGCTTTAGTTATCGTCCGTGGGAAATTGAACGGACTCCCAGCATCTGCAACCACTGTTCCGTGGGCTGTAATATTCGCATGGACAGCCGTACCCATACCTTGCGCCGGATCGTCGGGCGCGAAAATATGGCGGTCAACGATCAGTGGATCTGTGACAAGGGGCGCTTTGCGTACGCCTGGGTCAATCATGAGGAACGGCTGGAGATGCCGCTTGTGCGCAAAGAGGGCGCATTGGTACCCGCGAGTTGGAGTGAAGCACTGCAACTCGTTGCCGACAAGCTGCAGGCAATCAAGGGGAGCAGCGGCGCCGATGCAATCGGCGGTATCGGCAGCGCCAAGCTCTCGAATGAGAGCAACTACCTCTTCCAGCGCTTCTTCCGCCAAATTATTGGTACCAATAATGTTGACCATCGCAATGGCAGCGATGTAACGGCGATTGCCACCGGCATGCCGGCCCTGGCAGATGTTATGAAGCCGCAGTATGGGCCCGTTCCCAAGGTTGACACGATTTTTCTCTTTGGTGTTGATCCAAGCGAAGAGTTGCCGATTCTCGATGTCCACCTGAAACGTGCTGTGCGGCGTGGCAAGGCGAAGCTGATCACCGCCCATCCACGCACAATTGAGTTGACCCGCTACGATGGACCACACCTGAGTTACAAGCCGGGAACGGAAGCAACATTGCTCAACGGCTTGACGAAAGCGGCCCTCGCTTTGACTAAGGAGAAGCCTGAAGGTGTCGAAAAATTGGTTGCCGATGTTGATAACAGTGCCCTGAAAAACTTCTGTGGTGTCGATCCCGATGCCGTTGAGGCCGCCGCCAAGTTGCTTGTCGAAAGTGAAAAAGCGCTGATTCTCTATGGCCCAATGGCGGCCCGCGGTGAGATCGGCCAACAAACCGTCAATGGCCTCACCAATCTTGCATCGCTGACTGGCCACAGCGAACGACTGGGGTATGTGGGGTTGGAAGCGAACAGCCAGGGCGCACGCGATATGGGTTTGTTGCCCAATCGCTTGCCCGGCCATGCAGCACTGGATAACAGTGATATGCGCCAACGCCTGGAACGCGCTTGGGGCTGTACGCTACCCAAGAAAGCGGGGAAAGGCTACAAGACGCTGCTCAACGAGGCCGGCTCGGCGGTGAAAGCACTCTACATCATGGGTGCCAATCCAGCCAGTGAGCGTCCCCAATGGGCGGCCAATTTGGAAAAACTGGAATTCCTTGTGGTCCAGGATCTTTTCTTGACAGAGACGGCGCAATTGGCAGATGTGGTTTTACCGGCGCTGAGTTGGGCAGAGGCCGATGGCACCTTCACCAATTTGGAACGCCGTGTTCAACGTGCGCCCAAGGCAGTTCGCGATCCACAAAGCAAAGCCGCGGCGGATTGGATGATCCTCGATCACCTTGCCAATCGCATGGATGTCCATTGGCCTTATGCCGATGACCACGCCGTCACTGCCGATATTGCCAAAACTGTGCCGCTCTACAGTGGCATGAGTTGGGAAGCACTGGGTGACCAGGGTCGGCAGTGGGATGCCGGCAAGATTCGGGGCAAAGCCCAATTCCAAGAAGCGGAACAACGGCTGATTAGCAGCGATGATCAGCCGTTCGCCCTGGTTAGCGGCACGGTGCTCTTCGACGGTGGCAATCTCTTCCGCCTGACGACACAGATGCACAACATGGCCTTTGGTGCGCGGGTGGGTCTACACCCACTCGACGCCGCAAAGTTGGGAATTGCCGACGGTGCCACGGTCAATGTACAGAACAAGAATGGCACACTGACTCTGAGCGTCAAGCTCGATGATCAGGTCAAAGTCGGGACAGTATGGATTCCCGAAAGTTTACCGGGCGCCGCGGTTGGCACCTTGCTCAACGGCCGTGTGGTCGAACATGTACGGGTTGAAAAAGCGAAGTAACAATCAATAATCAATTGCTAATAATTACTCGTCAATGGTGTGTTGAACGCAGTGCGACTCCGAATGAATTGGCACGGTTGAGCACCATCAGGACTTAATTCCAGGATATTGCAATGGACTGGCTGACTTACGTAGTTTTTCCACTCATCCGGGCGCTAATTTTGGTCTTCGTCGTCTTTACGGGCGCTGCCTATCTGACGTTAATGGAGCGCAAGTTGCTGGGGCGTTTTCAGATTCGTTACGGTCCCAACCGTGCTGGGCCATACGGCCTGTTACAACCAGCGGCCGATGCCATTAAAGCGTTCTTCAAAGAAGAAGTGATTCCCAATCATGTTGATCGGGTACTGTACCTATTGGCACCGGCGCTAGCATTGATTCCTGCGCTCGTGATTTGGGCAGTGATTCCAGTTGCCAACGGTGTGCCGGCCATTGCCGATGTGAACATTGGATTTCTCTGGATTCTGGCGATTGCCGGCGTTGAAAGTTACGGCATCATCTTGGCTGGTTTTAGTAGCAACAACAATTATTCGTTGTTGGGTGCATTGCGTTCGTCGGCACAGATGATCTCCTATGAACTACCCATGGGCCTCTTTCTGGTCAGCATCCTGTTGTTAGCTGGAAGTTTTAGCCTGGTAGAGTTGGTTGAAGGAACGCGGGCCTGGTGGGAATGGCTTTGGCTCTGGATCATGTTCCCCTTCTTCTTTATCTGTATTCTGGCAGAGACAAATCGCAGCCCCTTTGATTTGCCGGAGACGGAAAATGAGTTAATTGCGGGCTACCAGACCGAATACGGCGGCATGAAGTTTTCCCTCTTCATGATTGCCGAATATATCAATATGATCACCACCAGCACCATTATGGCTACCCTCTTCTTTGGCGGCTGGAAGCTGCCTTTTGGCCTGCTTGCGGGCGTAGTGTGGTTGGGTCCTTTGGTACTGGCGGCCAAGGTCATTCTTCTGCTTTTCCTGTTCATTTGGGTGCGCGCCAGCATTGGGCGTCCTCGCTATGATCAGTTGATGAGCTTTACCTGGAAGTTTCTCTTGCCCGCATCGTTGGTCTATATGATCATTACGGCTCTATTGGTCGTTTTCTTCAAGTAGAGACTGGAGATGAGAGACTGGAGAGTAGAAAGGTCTACGCTTCAATCCCCAATCTCCGTTACCCAATAAGGATTTTGCTATGGCTGTCAATGATTTTTTGAAGGGCGCTGTTGAACTAGGTAAGGCAATGGGGGTTACCCTCAAACACCTCACTCGTAAGCCAATCACTGTAGAGTATCCCAAAGATGCAGTGCCCCTCTATCCCCGTTTTCGTGGCAAACACGAATTACGACGCTATGAGAATGGGATGGAACGCTGCATTGGCTGCATGCTCTGTGAAGCTGCCTGCCCAACAGCTGCAATCTACGTGGAAGCAACCGAAAACGATCCGGAAAATCCGACGTCGCCGGGCGAGCGTTATGCCAAGGTCTACGAGATCAATCTGTTACGCTGCGTCTTCTGTGGTGACTGTGAAGAAGCCTGCCCGACAGAGGCAATTGTTCTCGGACATGAATTTGCCATGGCCAATTACAATCGGCGTGACTTTGTGCTGACCAAAGAACAGCTGCTAAATCCTGGTATTCCCAATGTGGTCATTCGACCAGAATAAAGCACAATTCGTAAAACGGAATGCATAATTGCCGGTAGTTCCGAACGATTTCCGTCTTTCCGTATTACGCAACACGAAGGAAGACCCAATGACTCTTTCTTTACTCTTTTTTGTTATCATCGGCGCGATTAGTTTAGCGGCGGCATATGGCGTTGTTGCCAGCCGCCTCCCCATTCACAGCGCGCTCTTTTTGTTAGCACACTTCGCCATGCTGGCTGTGCTCTACATTACGCTCGACGCGCAATTTTTAGCGGCAACCCAGGTCATTGTCTACGCCGGCGGGATTGTGATTCTAATTCTATTCGTGATCATGTTGATCGGCAGCGAAAAGATTGAAAATCAAGGAGACTACCGGTCGTGGACCCCCTATGTGGCAATGTTGTTGGGGCTGTTCCTCGTTTCAACGCTCACCTATACGCTGCTCGTTCAATACAATGGGGGCGCCATTGATGGTACGGCATTGGCCGGCGGTGCCCCGCCGGTGGTGGGATTGGCGCTCTTTACCCAATATATTTTACCCTTTGAATTGGCGGCAGTTTTGTTGTTGGTTGCCCTGTTGGGTGCACTCCTTTTGGCGCGCCGCCCAAAACTTGAACAAAGAAGCTGAACAACGTTGCTTCGCTTCCTATCCTTTGACAATTCTGTAGCAATCGTTTCTATGGCAATCGTTGATTGAGTTGTTTCATCGATAATTCTTTACCTGCGAGGGTCCCGTGGTACCAACCAACTACTATCTGATTCTTGGTGCACTCATCTTTATCGTCGGTGCAATCGGTGTGTTAACACGGCGAAGTGCACTGATCATTTTGATGTGTGTTGAGATGATGCTGAACAGTGTCAACCTCACCTTAATTGCATTGAGCCGACAATGGGGCAACCTAAACGGCCAGGTTTTTGTCTTTATGATTATGGCAGTGGCTGCGGCTGAGGTGGCAGTGGGGCTGGCAATTGTGATTGCCCACTCACGACACACCAATACGACTAACATTGACGAAATCAATTTGTTAAAGTGGTAACCAACCCCGGATTCGGTTGCAACTACGCTGCACACTCTGGTCGCTAATAAATCACGGCGTCAATAAGGCCAAAGCGTTTCTGCTAAGCCACTCGAGTTGCTTGGTCCCATTGACTGCCGCGCTCAAAAGGTTCCCGATTTATGCCGGATTGTACTAGCGTTTTTTCGGCTGTACCTTGCGTCAACGAATACCCTGATCCGTCGATGCAATAACGAAGCGCCAATCGATTCCAGTCTAGAAATAGTAAGGACCGATTCATGTTGAATCTTGCCTGGCTACTCCTCGCGTTCCCGGCGGCGGGTGCATTGATTAATTTACTGATTGGTCACCGACTTAGTCGCAAGCTCATTGGTGGGATTGCGTCCGGAGTTGTGATTCTCGCCTTTTTGGTGGCAGTAGGGCTGTGGACTTCTCTCTTAAGTCTACACGGGGAAGAACGGGTAGTCACCATTCATTTGTGGGATTGGATTACCATTGGTAGCTTCCAGGCAAATGCCGCGCTGTTGATCGATCCACTCAGCGTAACGATGGCGTTGGTAGTTACCGGTGTCGGCGCGCTGATTCACCTCTATTCCATGAGCTACATGGAACACGATGAACGCTATCAACGCTTTTTCATCTTCCTCAACTTCTTTATTTTCGCGATGCTCATCCTCGTGCTCAGCGACAACTTTGTGGGCATGTTTGTCGGTTGGGAAGGTGTGGGTCTGGCATCGTTTCTGCTTATCGGCTTCTGGTTTGATCAACGGGATGACAGCTATGGTTGGTATGCCGACGCCGGCAAGAAAGCCTTCTTGGTCAACCGCATCGGCGACTTTGGGATGATTCTGGCGATTGCCGCCATTTGGTCCACACTGGGTACGGTCACCTTCCTCGATGTCTTCGAAGCAGCGGGCCATGAGATGGCGGTGGGTGCGGCGAATCTGATCTGTCTGTTGCTGCTGCTCGGTGCCACCGGTAAGAGCGCACAGATTCCGCTCTATGTCTGGCTTCCCAACGCCATGGCGGGTCCCACTCCCGTCTCGGCCCTGATTCACGCGGCGACAATGGTTACCGCCGGTATCTATATGATTGCCCGCACCCAGACCCTCTGGCATATCGCCGAAGGTGCTTCTCTGACAGCGGCGTGGATCGGTGGGTTGACAGCACTATTGGCGGCATCCATCGCGTTGGTGCAGGTTGATCTCAAGAAAATTCTCGCCTACTCGACCATTTCCCAATTGGGGTATATGATGCTCGGTGTTGGTCTGGGTGCTTACGGCGCAGCGATCTTTCACCTGGTTACCCATGCCTTCTTCAAGGCACTCCTCTTCCTTGCGGCCGGCAGTGTGATGCACGCCACCCACGGTGAGTTGGATATTCGCAAGATGGGCGGCCTCAAAGAGAAGATGCCGACGACCTTCCGCACCTTCCTGATTGGGTCCGCAGCATTGGCCGGATTGCCGCTCATGTCCGGTTTCTTCTCCAAGGATGCGATCTTGGTATCAGCGCTGGCCCACAACCCGATTCTCTACGTTGTCGGACTTTTCACAGCGTTGTTAACCGCGTTCTATAGTGGTCGCGCTGCGTTCGTTCCCTTCTTTGGCCAACCACGGAATAAGCATCTCTTTGACCATGCCCATGAAAGCCCATCGCTGATGACGATCCCGCTGTGGATTCTGGCAGTGCTCTCCATCTTAGGTGGGTTGCTCAATTTGCCCGTGCTCCTGACCCTCGAACATTGGCTGGAGCCGGCGATCGGCCATCACGAGGCACCGGCGGCGTGGATTGAAATCACCGGCATTATCCTCAGCATTCTCATTGCCACGTTTGGTTTCCTGCTGGCCTATGCACGCTATGTCCGCCAGGAGAGCCGAGCCACCAGCCTGACCAATGTCTTTCAGGCACTGGCTCCACATGCCGAAAACAAATGGTATGTTGATGAGTTCTACAACATGGTCATTGTCAAGCCGATTCTCGTTGCTTCTGAGTGGTTCGCCACCGTGATGGATCGCATGGGGATCGACGCTCTTGTCAACGGTACCGGGCGGCTCAGCATGACGGTCGGCGACTATGCCCGTCGCTTGCAAAACGGTGCCGTGCCCACCTATGCATTGAGTATTTTGATTGGCGTGGTGGTTGTGGTGGTCTATTTTGTTGTCAGCGCATAAGATGATATAGGTAAAAAACCCAATGTACTTTCCGATCCTTTCCATCATCACCTTTTTGCCGGTCTTAGGCGCCATCGTCGTCTTGCTGGTGCCGGGCGATGCAACCAAGAAACTGATTAGCTTTGTCTGGACGCTGGCGACCTTTTTGATCAGCCTCGGCCTCTGGTTCTACTGGGACAACACACAAGCCGGCATGCAATTCGTTGAGCATGTGGCGTGGGTACCCGAGTTCAACCTGAACTATCTTATGGGGGTCGATGGCATTAGTCTTTTTCTTGTTCTGTTGACCACCCTACTCATGCCGATTGCCATCTACTTCAGCAATCTCTATGTCACTGAGAATATCGGTGGCTATATGGCGCTGATGTTGCTGCTCGAATCGGCCATGATTGGTGTTTTTCTGGCGCTCGATTTGGTGCTCTTCTTTGTCTTTTTTGAGTTTAGCCTGATCCCCATGTATTTCCTGATCGGCAAATGGGGCAGCGGCAGACGGGTCTATGCGGCGGTAAAGTTCTTTATTTACACATTTGTCGGATCGGCAGCGATGCTCGTAGCGATTCTTGGTGTCTACTTTGCCACAGGTACCTTCAATATCGTTGAGTTGCAAAATGCCAACTTGACCGCAGGTTTGCAGACATGGGCATTCTTGGCCTTTGCACTCGCCTTTGCCGTCAAAGTGCCGCTCTTCCCCTTCCACACCTGGCTGCCCGACGCCCACGTCAATGCGCCAACGGCCGGTTCAATCATTTTGGCCGGTGTGCTGCTCAAAATGGGTACCTACGGCTATCTGCGGTTTGCCGTGCCGCTCTTCCCCGAGGCCGCGGCGACTTTTGGACCGATCATCGCCACATTGGCTGTCATCGGGATTATCTACGGGGCACTGGTGGCGTTGGTGCAAAAAGATATCAAATCACTGGTGGCCTACAGTTCCGTGGCCCACTTGGGCTTCGTGATGTTGGGGATTGTGGCCATGAATGCGCAGGGCATTAGCGGTTCTGTATTGCAGATGGTGAATCACGGTTTGAGCACCGGTGCCCTATTCCTCATGGTGGGGCTGCTCTACGAACGACGCCACACCCGCATGCTCGAAGACTTTGGTGGTCTTTGGAAGAGCGTGCCGATCTTCTGCGGCTTCTTTCTGGTAGTGGCCATGAGTAGCGCCGGGTTGCCGGGTCTTAACGGTTTTGTCGGCGAGTTCACGATTTTGCTCGGCATGTACTATACGCAACCCATCTTTGCGGTCATTGGCGCGCTCGGGGTGATCCTGGCCGCCTGGTATTTGCTCACCGCATTCCGCAAGGTGGCACAAGGCCCCATTACCAATACAGCCAATGACGCTGAACACTTAGCCGATCTGCGTGGCAACGAAATCGCCATGTTGTTGCCTTTGATCATTCTTTTCTTTATCATTGGGCTTTTCCCCAATCTCTTCCTGGACAAAATTAACCCTTCCGTGGAAGCGCTACTGAACAATCAACCGGCTATTGTGGCGTCGGTGGAGCAGTAAATTGCGTGGCGGTATACCGAACATTGTGTAAATCGCCACCTGTCCCTGTCGACCCGTATCCCTGATTTCTCTGTCCCGCAATCTTTAGAGAGGCAACCTTTCATGTCAGATGTTTTGACTGCCACTGGCATTAACTTAACGGTCGTGCTGCCCGAGCTGGTCCTTGTCGGCTTTGCCATGCTTGTCATGATGGCCGATATTTTCGGCGGCGGCGAACAGTCACCGATCCGGCGGGGGCTGCCCTGGTTGGCAATGATCGGCTTGGGCGCCGCGCTCCTGGCTTGCATCTCAATCTGGAGCAACCCAATTGCCACCTTCCAAGGAGCGGCAACACTTGATAATTTCGCATTGGGGGTCAAACTGGTTGTGTTGATCGCAGCGGCATTGGCGATTCTGCTTAGCGTCAGCTATATCCCTGGCATTAACAACCAGACTGGTGAGTACTACACACTCCTTCTGCTTTGCTCAGCGGCCATGATGGTTATGGGCAGCGCCACCGATCTCATGGTCGTCTTTTTGGCACTGGAAGCGTTTTCCCTGGCGCTCTACATCTTGACAAGCATCAACCGCAACAATCCCCGTAGTTCGGAAGCAGGCATGAAGTATTTCCTGCTGGGGGCCTTTGCCAGTGCCTTTTTTGCCTATGGCGCTGCTCTTGTCTATGGTGCGACAGGCAGCACCCAATATCAGATCATTGCCGCGGCGTTGGTTGGCGGCACAGGCCAGCTTGCGTTGCTTTATCCCGGCATTGCCATGTTAATTGTCGGCTTTGGCTTTAAGGTGAGTCTCGTTCCCTTTCACATGTGGACACCGGATGTCTACCAGGGTGCGCCGACACCGGTCACAGCCTTTATGAGCGTGGGAACCAAAGCCGCCGCCTTTGCGGCATTTATCCGCGTCTTTCTCAGTGCCCTGCCGGCACAGCACGAGACGTGGGCAGGGATCCTTGCCATTCTGGCCGTTATTACCATGACGGTAGGCAACTTTGCGGCGTTGCGCCAGTTGAGCCTCAAGCGCATGCTGGCCTATTCCAGCATTGCCCACGCCGGCTATATTCTGGTGGGCCTCACCGGCGGCACAGCAACGGCGGCATCCAGTGCGATCTTCTATCTCTTCAGCTATGCCTTTATGAATATCGGCGCCTTTGCGGTTATTATCATGTTGGAGAAGGCCGGGGAAGATGATGCGCTGCAAAATCGGGCAGTAGGGATTGGCAAACGCTTCCCCATGTTGGCGTTGGTGATGGCGATCTTTATGTTCAGCCTCACTGGTATCCCACCGCTGGCCGGTTTCTTTGGCAAGCTCTTTGTCTTCAAAGCGGCGGTTGATGGCGGCTATGCCTGGCTGGCAGTGATTGCCATGTTGAACAGTGCGGTGGCAGCCTATTACTACCTGCGGGTCACGGTGGCCATGTACTTTGAAGAACCGACCAGCGAATCGGCGGAAACGCAACGGGGCTGGCGCACATTAAACGTGGGGCTGGCAGTGGCCGCGATCTTCACCATTGCGATTGGTCTCTATCCGGGATTGTGGACAGGGTTGTTCCAGGGAGGAATCGCCGCCTTTGGTGGCTGAGCGTTTCACAGCTTGGTACAAACGCAAACAGCCACAACGAAGTGTTCAATGGGTAAACGACAAAAACGCCGTCACAGTATCATAGTGACGGCGTTTTTGTCTGTTCATGATAGGATTGTGGAGGATCGCTACAGCTTTTGTTGCAGTGCCCCAGCGCTCACGGATAGTACCGATTCCCTCATTACGCCCATTCCATCTTACGAACAATTCCGTTAAACTATTGCTGCCCCCTACCCTTACGATATGCAACTGTAGACTGAGACCGTAACCATGACATTGATACACACCGCGACCAAGCAACCCCTCCTGATCGTTTTCATGATAATGGCCTTCGCGTCTGGCATGGGCTTGGCTAACAGCAAAAGTGCAGCAGCACAAGATCGTGTGCCGGTCGGTTGCACCCGCGAGTGGTATGATGGTTATCTTGTCGCAGCCCACACCCTTGGTCTTGAGGACTTTGAGCTTCACGCCGCGTTGCATGACGGCAAATCGATTGCCGAGGTTGCCGGTGAGATGGGCGTGGATCCACAACTTGTCATTGATGCATTGGTGGCGATTGAAAGCGCTCTCGTCCGTAAAATGGAACGGGGCCAGTGCCTCACCACAGACGAAGCAGAGGCATGGATCGCCGGCCTCCCCGCAAAGATGCGTCACTTTATCGAGGTAGATGAAGCCGTGGATCCGGCGGCACAGCCGAAAGGTACAGTCATTTTCGTACCTATTCTCATGAACTAATGTCGTATGGAAGAGGGCAAACCTGCCCTTGCAAGAAACCTTCCCCGCAAAATCGTGCCCAACGGCAACGCCGAGCGCATCCCAATCGTCGATTCCCCTGTCAATTCTAGGAGAGTATACTCGCACGATGATTCCAATCAACCCCACCCCAATTTTCCCTCACGCACCGCGCCCAATTATCAGCATTGGCGCGGGTGGTATTGTTCATGATGCGCACTATCCAGCCTACCAAAAAGCAAATTTTCCGGTCGCAGGTATCTATGACCGCAACGGCGAACGAGCGCGAATGATGGCAGAAAAATTCGGTGTGGCCCAAGTTTATGATACGTTGCACGATGCTGTCACCCAAGCACCGGCAAATGCCATCTTTGATGTGGCGGTACCGGCCTCAGAGTTGGTTGCCTTGCTACCACAGTTGCCCAATGGCCGGGCCGTCTTAATCCAGAAGCCACTGGGGGAAACCCTGGAGCAGGCCCGCCAAATCTGTACCATTTGCCAGGAGAAGGAGTTGGTGGCTGCGGTGAACTTTCAGCTGCGTTGGGCACCGTTTGTGCTTGCCGCACGCAATTTGATCGAGCAAGGGGTCATCGGCGACCTCCACGATATGGAGATTCGCGCCACCGTCTACACACCGTGGCATCTCTGGCCTTTCTTACAAGCTGCCCCTTTTGCCGAGATCATGTATCACAGTATTCATTACATCGACCTGGTCCGTTCTTTTTTGGGCGAACCATCCGGCGTCTATGCGAAGACAACTAGCCATCCTTCACTGCCTCAGATGGACGGCTCACGCACAACAATTATCTTTGACTATGGGAACCTGCTGCGGTGCAATGTGGAGACGAACCACCACCACGCCTATGGCTTGCGCCATCAGGAGAGCTATATTAAATGGGAAGGGACGACGGGTGCGATCAAGGCAACAATGGGACTGCTCATGAACTACCCTAACGGCGAACCGGATGGGTTCGAATATTGCCAGTTGCACAAAGGCCAGGAACCAAGTTGGACAAGTGTCAATATCGACGGCAGTTGGTTTCCCGATGCCTTCATGGGGAGTATGGGTAGCCTCATGGCTTACGTCGAAGGAACAACCGACCGGTTACCAACGCGGGTCGCCGATGCACTTCAGACAATGGCTGTCGCCGATGCCGTTTGTCGGTCGAGCAGAGGTGGTGCAACGGTAGTGGACAGCGACATCAAAGAGAGCCCCAAACACTGATCCTGTCGTGTAGATGGTCCCGGGCACCGCGCAGGCGCGGTGCCCGGGAGCACATGCGACCTACAGACAAAGCAATCAGACACGTTGTCGTGCACTGTAGGCTTGTGCTAAGGCCGTTCCAAGGAATCAAATCCCTCCGTAGGCGCCTAGAAGGCCACCGACCCTTACGGTCGCCCCTGGGGCACCGGCAAGCGGATGCCCCTACACGGGGGGTTTCAAAATCTTGGAGCAGCCTAACATGGGTAGCGCTGCCACTTCTGGGGTGGGCAAGGTGAGTTGATCCGCCACATCCGGGCAACAAATCCACAGCCAAGCCAATGCTTCGGCACGCAGGCGCATGTCGCAGCATTGACAGGCATCTTCTATCGCTTGAGTAATCATACTGTTATCATGTGGTCGTTCAAACACAAAATGGCGATCAAAAGGGAATATCAATGGCAAGACGTGCCGATCCGGTTGTGGCCACTTGGCGACCAGCAGGATGGCTGGCCGTTGCGGCAACCTCATCCTCTTCTGTCGCGGACTCATGCTCTGGACTGTCTAGAAAACGAATGCTCTGCGCGGTCATGGCATTGGTGGCGGCGAGCTCCCCACTCTGACTGATGTAGGCCTGTGCCTCTTCCATCTCCCCAATCACCAGCACTTGTCGGCCCTTGGCAAGATAGGTGCTCACCACTTCTGCCAACTTGCGCCAAGCCGTAACGCGAAACCAGGTAACTTTTTCGTGCGCTTCGCCATCTGCACCCGTCCACTCTTTTTTGACCGCAAGCCGGAAACTACAAACTGGCGTGCCCGTAGGGGTGTAACGCAATTCCGGCTCACTCCCAATGATACCGACTAAGGTAATTTGTTGATACATTGCTCTGTTTCTCTATCTCTTCGTATCTGTCCGAAGCAGGTTCCTTTACACCTGTGTACGTTGTTGTTTCAGCTTTTCCAGGCCGCCAATCAATTTTTGCAGCTGTTCTTCCGTAAGTGAACCGGTTGGGCTGCCGACACGCCCGGTGAGGCGCTTAACATTGTGCGCACGGACCTGCGCCCATTGGTTGCCATAGAGTTCTTCGCCAAGGATATTTAGTTTCTGACGCAACGGATGTACATCCTTCGCTTGTGCGTCAGCTGCACTTGGGGTATTGCCCTCCCGGGTTAGTTGCTCTTGCGGACCAGTTTCCGCAACAGTTTCGTCGACTGGCTCCGCGACCGGTTCCTCAGCGCCATCTAACACTACTTCTTCGGTGGCATGGCCATCGAGAAAGCGCTGATAGTGGGTTGCAATAATGCCATTGAGACGCATCTTCGCTTTGTCGGTAAAGCGCTTTTGCTCAGCATCATAATCTACCCACACGGTTGGCAGATTGTAGAGATAACGCCCCAAGCCGAACATGGCACCCGCACGCTTAAATGCTTGCGCTTCCGCAGCTGTCCCTGCAATCTCGGATCGCTCGGATTCGCTATCCGGCTCTCCCGTGCTGCTGCGCGTGACATCACCGATCGTCAGATGACAGATAATGCGGTCGCCCCACGGTGTATAGCTAACCGACCAATCCATGCCACAGACCTCATCCAGTCGATCTTGATAGGCACGCAGGTCACCGTAGGCCAGTGCCAGCGCTTTATCTTTCTGTGCCGTCAACGCCCCTGGCCGCCAAGTGACGCGACTGGGGTGAAAGGGCTTACTCAATTCGCTTAGGATTTCATTCATTGATTTATTGTTCACTGCCTTAACTGCTTTCTTCTACAATGGTTGTAATAGCTGTAGATGATCACACAAACCTCTTCGCGAAACCTCACGCTGCATGGCGCAAGGAGTGATACGTCAATACAAGAAAGGCGAACGAGAAAAGTCCTCGCCAATCGCCTCGTCCTCGATAGCCGCCAGCGCTTCGTCGCTCAGCAGAACCGTTGTTTGACGTTCACCGGCCGCCAACTGTTGCAGCGTGTACTCCACAAACTCCCATTCGCTCATCGCTTCCACGTCAATTTCAGCAAAATCGAGAGCCGCAGCGGCGCGCTCACGATCATTGGTCTCCGTCTGCATCCCTTTTCTGCGACGCTCAGCTTCCTGGCGAAACCGGATGTAGTCCAGCAGTTGGTTCACATCCAACAACGCCGTTGCGACTTGCGCATCGACGCCGTTGTCCGTCAATTGTTGAACCAGTGTCTGCTCTTGATTGCGTACGTGATCAAATGCATACTGTTTGACCTTCTCTACATCCACTTCGATCTCTATATCAGCGGTAACCACGGTTGTGATGACCATGGTAGTCGACATTATTTGTGTCCTTTTTTCCACACACATTCCGTTCGGGGAACCCACCTATTTTACCGCAAAATCTATTTTCCGTCAACACATTAACTGGAATATTTCGCATATTTATGATTTTTAGTAAACACACAAAACAGGAAGAAATATTACAGCCTCAAAGAAATAAATTGTTGACAAAAATTCATTTCTTCATACAATAGACGCAACACAACTCGCAACCAACCAGCAACAGCGTAAGGATCTCCGCAATGACAGCAACCCCAGGGCGCCCCACAAAACCGGATGGGAAAAAACGCAAACAACTTCATCTCAGCCTATACACAGAGGACATAGAACGGCTTGACCAACTCACCAACAACCGCAGTGAGTTCGTTCGTCAGTTGATCGAGGATGCGTGGCAGCAAAAAATGGCGAGTGAGGTGAAGCTCAGCATAACAGTACCACCTGGCCTGCTTCGTGAGCTTATACAGTTAGCGGATCAACATCTATCTGCCCAGGAGAAGCATGTTGCGCAACGGTTGATCAAACGGCTCACTGTTGACCAGTAGAGCGTAAGCAGGGTTCCATGTGCACATGGAACGGTGCATGCCGCAGATACCATACATTAGTCACCCCGCCGGAGGAATCTCCCTATGGTTCGGCCTAAGTTGCCAAAGCCAATCCAATTGATGTTGCTGAGACGTAGTACATATTAATTGTGAAAACGATTCTTAGGAGATTCTCATGTTGGATCGGACGATTAATGGTATAATCTGTACCCAATACCTCCGTACGTGGATGAAACGCTACTGCACGAGGACATCGTATGCCCGAATGGTTTAGCGCACGTGCAAGTCTGTGGCAACGCCGCCTACAACACCTGCGATCTCCAGCCCAATATGCCCTCCCCTTTGTTGTAACCGCGCTTGTGATCTTTACCGTGCTCTGGCTTTACGATATACTCGCCCCCCCACCTGCCCAACTTACCCTGGCGGAAGTCGATAACGCAATCGTCGAAGCAATGGCATCTGCTACACCGGAACCGGCCTACTCGACACTGGTCTATCAATATATCCGTCCCTCGATTGTCTTTATCAGCGTCAAAAATGGCACACAGGCTGATGGCGAAAGTAGTAAAAATCCCGCGCAAGAGGAGACTGAGCCCAGCAATACGGATGAGAGTGACCCCAGCAACAGGTCAATTCCCACTGAAGATGGCGAGGGCAACAGACCGAACGACGGTCCCACACCGGGTGAAGGCAACCTTGAGCCGCAGAATCCGGCACGGGGCGGCTTGGGCAGCGGTGTATTGATCAACGATAACGGGGACATTTTGACCAGCCTGCATGTTGTGGAAAATGCAACGGAGATCGAAGTCATCTTTGCCGATGGCACCGAGTCGCCGGCGCAAATCGTCAGCACCCTACCCGAAAAAGATATCGCGGTGCTCACGCCCAGCAGGCTG
>Ga0116151_10001524_pt1 | contig 21752 bp, 22 predicted proteins | sample AD_UKC117_MetaG_FD_89893 | JGI IMG/M metagenome (GOLD analysis project Ga0116151, IMG submission 89893) | Active sludge microbial communities of municipal wastewater-treating anaerobic digesters from Hong Kong - AD_UKC117_MetaG | ecosystem: Engineered > Bioreactor > Anaerobic > Digestate... | reverse complement strand
TTCAAGGTAGTTGTGTCAGTTTTGTGTCGGATTGTATAAAATCGTGTTAACATGAATATAAAGAAAGACCCGCAAACGCACTGTTTGCGGGCTTTTCTATTGGCTCCCCCTGTTGGACTCGAACCAACGACACTGCGGTTAACAGCCGCATGCTCTACCGACTGAGCTAAGGAGGATCGGTACTGATGAATTCTACATGAAATTTGCCGCGCTTGCAATGAACGGCGTGGATGATTACGAATGGTTATGATAAAATATCGCCATCAATCGCGTAAAATCTTTAAATTGCTCGCCTTTGATTGACGTTTTTGCGGCCGGTCACTATAATGTTCGTATGGAAGAAACGCAGGTACATTCGTTCATCGGCATGGAGGTCGTTGAACCCAAACGCGGGCCGATTCGCTCGGCCGGCACGCTGTATGCCGTGCTTTTGCTGCTTGTCGTTGGCGTGATTGTCGCCGGCAACGCGCTGAGCGCGAACTGGTCGGTTCCGCGCGTTTTTGTGCAGATTACCCTCTATGCGCTGCTGCTTGCAATCGGCTGGTATGTTTACCGGTATTTCCTTACGGCGTTTCGCTACACGCTGACGGACCGCGTGTTTGCCGTGGAGCGTGTCGTCGGGAAAAAAGAGCGTGCGGACGTAGGCATGCATCTGGCCGATATCGTGAAAATCGTTCCGGCAGAACAGCTGGACGGGACGGAGGGGAAGCGCAAGAATCTTTCCGCAAGGCCAAAAAAGGACTCCGTCGCCGTTGTGATTCGCGCAAGGCCGGGCAACCGCGTGTTTATCGTCAGTCCGAGTGAGGAATTTCTTGAAAAGCTGACGGCACAATGGAAAATTGCGCGTAAGTAGCAAGCCGGACAAAACGGGAAGAATTACGTTCGAATATATGGACGACTGCCGGGAAAACAAAGCGAATTCGCTGCAGGAGGCGCTCGGCGCGTATGCCCGTGCGGACTGCGCGCGTTTTCACATGCCCGGACATAAAGGCCGCGGCATGGCCGGGTTCTGGCGAGACGAGCTGATCAAGTGGGACGTGACGGAGCTTTCCGGAACGGACAATCTCCACGCGCCGGACGGCCCGATCCGCTGTGCCGAACGCGAAATGGCGAAGGCGTACGGCGCAAAGGCTTCCTTTTATGTAGTCAACGGCTCGACCAACGCCGTGCAGGCGATGATTTTTGCCTTGTCCGACACAGACAAACTGCTGCTTTCACGGGATTGTCATCGTTCGGCGGCACTGGGTGCGGCGCTGCGGGGCGTTGAAACGGCGTTTATAAGGCCTCCGTTCGATGCGCAAAGCGGTTTGCCCGGCATGATCACGCCGGAGCAGCTTGAACACGAACTGCTGCGTACACAAGCAACCGCGGTGCTGATTACGTCTCCGAACGTATACGGTTTCTGCGCGGACGTGAAACAGCTGGCGGAGGCTGCGCATCGGCATGGTGCGCTGCTGCTCGTCGACGGCGCGCATGGCGCACACTTCCCGTTTTCGGACGCGCTGCCGCGGGGACTGGGTGGGTTCGCCGATTTGTTTGCGCATTCGCAGCACAAGACCATGGATGCGCTCACGCAGGCGGCGAGTTTGCATCTGGGCGAATGCCGCATTGGCGAGGAACGCGTGCGGCGCGCGCTGGCAATGACGGAGACGACCAGCCCGTCGTATCTTCTGATGGCTTCTCTGAATTGGTCGGTGTATATGGCCGGCCGGCGGGATTGGAGCGCGCAGGCGGCGCGGATCGAAGCGCTTGTGCCGCTGATTGAACAAATTCAAGGTTTGGAAGTTCCGAAAACCCCACAGGGATACGGCGTCGCGCAGCGGGACCAAACGAGGCTGGTCATAGACGTTTCGGGACGCGGACTGACCGGCTGTGAAGCGCAGGAAGCGCTTGAAAAGGCTGCCGTGTACATCGAGATGTCGGACACGCGCCGGCTGGTGCTGATCACCACGCCGGACGACGATCCGCTTTGGTACGACAGACTGCTTGGCGCGCTGGCGGCGCTGCCGCAAAAGGAAGCGCTGCGGCGGGAAACGACGGACGAGTCGGTCTGGAACGAGCCTGCGCGGCAAAAGCGCACGCTGCGCCAGGCGGCGTTTGCCGACTGCGAAACCGTGCCGCTGGAAAGCGCGGCTGGACGTACCGCGGCGGAAGCGGTCGGGGTATACCCGCCGGGTGTCGCGCTGGTGCTGCCGGGAGAAGCGTTTTCACAGCGGGCGGTCGAGTATTTATTGAACAGGAAACGCACTGGCAGCGCGCTTTTCGGCGTACATGACGGCGGCGTGCTTACCCTGAAAGAACGGCAGGAATAATGCAGGAACAGCTCATCAACGCAATTAAACAAGGACGCGCGCCGCATGCGGTGCTCATCACCGGGCCGGAAGGCAGCGGCAGACGGGAGCTTGCGCGCAGGGCCGCGGCGGTGTTCTGCCTCGGCGAAGACACGCCGAAACGGCTGGAAAACTGCCCGAACTATTCCGAAACGGGGACAGCCGCCGTGCGGGTCGACGACGTCCGCACACTGCTGGCTTCCGCCGCGATGCAGGGCTTCAACGGCGGCAGCCGCGCGTTTGTTTTCCTCAACGCACAGAATATGAGCGTGCAGATTCAAAACACGCTGCTTAAAACGCTGGAAGAGCCGCGCGAAGGAACCATGCTGATTCTGACTGGGAACGAGTTCGGGCTGCTGCCGACGATCCGCTCGCGCTGCGTGATCGTCCGCCTCGGTGCGGACACGCCGGAGCACACGGCCTCGATTCTTCGTGCGGACGGCATGGGCGCTAAGGACGCGCGTTTTTACGCGGCGCTTGCCGACGGAATCACCGGGCGGGCGCGCGCGTACGCGGAACCGGATGCGGCGGCGTTTCGCAGAACCGCGCTGGAGCTGCTTGAGCAGGCGGCGTTTGACTATGCGCCGTTTGCAAAAGCGGCGGAACTGGTTACAAGCGTTTCCGCCGTGCCCGAGCCGGAAAGTGCGGACGGTGCGCCGCGCGCAAAAGGGAAAAAAAGCAAACGTGGGGACGCGGACCTTGCGATGCGCATGCTGGACGTTTGGCAGAGCGTGTACCGGGATGCGCTTGTTCGTCTTTGCGGCGCGGCCGGCGAACGCAACACGGACTGCGGGGAGCTGACCGGGCGGATTGCCGCAAGCTTTACAACCGAGCACATACAATGTATCATTAATAAAATAGCCGCGGCGCAGCAGCGCCTCGCGGGTGGCGCGAACGTATACCTGAGCGTAGACGGCGTGCTCGCAGGGCTGTTCAGTAAGGAGAACAGGGAAACGACATGAAGGTTATTGGCGTACGATTCAAGTCGAGCGGACGCATTTATTATTTCGATCCGTTGGATTACGAGTTTAACGAAGGCGACGGCGTGATTGTGGAAACCGCGCGCGGGCAGGAATTCGGCGAGGTGGCGCAGACGGCGATCGAGGTGGAAGACACCATGATCGTCTCCCCGCTCAAGCCGGTCGTTCGTCCCGCGACGGAACAGGACGCCGTCATGCGGGAACAAAACTCCGCCAAGGAAGGCGACGCGTTCCGAATCTGCCAGCAGAAAATTGCGCAGCACAAGCTGGACATGCGCCTCGTGAGCGCGGAATATTCGTTCAACGGCAGCAAGCTGATCTTTTATTTCACCGCGGACGAGCGGGTGGACTTCCGCGAGCTGGTCAAAGACCTGGCCGCGCAGTTCCGCACGCGCATCGAACTGCGGCAGATTGGCGTGCGGGACGAGGCGAAGATGCTCGGCGGACTCGGTCCGTGCGGACGGCCCGTCTGCTGCAAAGCGTTTTTAAGGGATTTCCATCCTGTTTCGATTAAAATGGCAAAGGAACAAAACCTTTCGCTGAGCCCCACAAAGATATCGGGGCTTTGCGGACGGCTGATGTGCTGTTTGCAGTACGAGCAGGCGTGTTACGAGGAAATGAAGCGGAAAATGCCGCGCACAGGCCGCGAAATTCAAACGCCGGACGGCGTCGGCACGGTGGTTGAAAACAACGTGATTACCGAGAAAACCAAGGTGCGCCTTTCTTTGCCGGACGGAACGATCGAAGTGCGGGAGTTCCATTATACGATGCTTGCCAAACCGGGCGAACCGCTGCCGGTGCCGAAGGTCGAGCCGAAAGCCGAGGCCGTACCGGAGACCGCCGATCCCCAAAACGAACCTGCGCAAAAACCGGCGGCGGAGAAGAAACGGCGCCGGCGTGGCGGGCGCGGCCGAAGCGGAAATAACGCAAACGGAAACGGCGGCGGTGCCGGCGCGCAAAACGGCGCGAAAAGCAGCGGCGGCGGCTCGCCGAAGCAGAGCGGGCCTTCGAGCCAGCATTCCCAGCGGCCCAAGCAGCCGCAGAATACCGGGAAGCGGCCGCAGCAGGAGCGCGGTGCACAGCAGAAACAGCCCGGCGATGCAAACGGAAATCCGGGAGCAAAGGGCGGCAGCTATAAACGGCGCCGCGGCGGATCGGGCAGACCGGCAAACGCACAGAACGCAAAACCCGAGCAAAAGAGCTGAAGAATCCCCGCAAAGGCCAACAAAATTGCGGTTTTGATGCGGTTGATGCCGCATGCCGTATTGACCTTTTGCGGCGCTGTGCTATAATATGAGAGAAATTCAGACACGGAGGAACGCATCATGGCATTTAAGATTTCGGACGAATGCATCAGCTGCGGCGCTTGCGCTGCCGAATGCCCCGTAGAGGCGATCAGCGAGGGAGCAAGCATCTATGAGATCGATGCGGAAAAATGCATCGACTGTGGTAACTGCGCCAACGTTTGCCCTGTGGGCGCTCCGAAGCCGGAGTAAGGATTCAAAGAAAAATACGGACGGCGTTTCTGCCGTTCGTATTTTTTTATGCCATCGAAAAACTATGTTTTTCGACGGATCAACCTCTCTTTGCCTCTCGCCCTTCAGGCTCCCGGACGCAAAGAGCACGAAGAAACCGCTCGTTCCGGACGATCCGTTACGCCGGATGAACCGGCGCAGCCGGAATCAACGGGTTAAGGGCCGCGGCCCTTAACAATCCCGGAGACCTTTTTTAACATAAGACCGCCGCCCAGAACGGGCGGCGGCCTGTTTGCGTTACGAAAGATAAACCACTTCTTACTTCATCAATAATCGCTGCATGCGGCGAACGGCAGGTCGGCGTAAGCCGCCAGCAGCGCCGCGTCGCTGATGGAATCGAAATCGGACGCGTCGGGCGAGTACATCGAATACGTAACGCCGCCGAGGCTCCATGTTGCGAGAGCGCCGCTGTCTCCGCCGCCGATGGTGCGTAAGCGGACGCTCACGAGGAAATCCTCCGCTTCAAGGTCGATGCTCTGTTCGGTTTCGTCAAACGTTTCGTACACGCCGGAGATGTCTTCGTCCGTCTGGCCGGCGCGGTAGGTGTAGGCGCGTCCGTCCAGCGTAAAATCAATTTGGGCGATGGAATCCGAAATGATGCTGTAGCTTGCGTTTTCCGATCCCTGCGGTGCGGTGATGGTGAAGCCGAGCGGCTCGAAGTCCGCGCTGCCGTTCACCTCGACGACCGGATTAGGCAGTTCGGCCTGCGCCGGTGCTTCGGTTTGCGCCGAATCCCCGGCGGGCGAAGCGTCCTGCTTACAGGCGGCGAATACAAAAATGAGGACGACCGCAACGGTGACCGCGAAAATCTTTTTCATAAGGCAATGTCTCCAATCGCGCGGGTCGTGTTTTGCATAAAACCCGCGCAAGGCAATGATACCATAGAACAATATGTTTGAGAAGCGCCGGCCTGCGGAAAAGAACGGCCGGCGCTTTTTGCATGCCCGAAAATTATAAGAATTTTGAAAAGGCGAATTATAAGAATCACGCACCCCTCCGGCGGCTTATGATATCCATGACGGCGGGAAACGGCCTCAAAAAACCGCCGTCGCCGCAGATGAAAGGAGCACGAGCAATGAAATCGTCCAAACAAACATCCCTCTTAAGCAAAGTAGAAGCGTACTTTGCCGCGTGCGACGCGACGGCGGAACGCATCGTATTGAAAAACGGCAGCGTTACGGTACGGCAAACGCCGTACACGCTCGCAGGCCTGAGCGAGCACCTCGGAATACCGCAGTCCGAGATTCTCGACAAGGCCAAGAGGGAGAGCGGAAGCGCCGAGGGCGGGTGTTGTGCCGCCGCGGTGCGCCGCATTGGACGCTACATTGCAGAACGCGCGCTGCTTGGAGAACTCCAGTACAGCGTGGCGGCGAAGCTGCTGGACGAACTCGGTATCGACGAAAAACTGCCGCCGGACGAGAGCGAAAAGCGCATCGTGATCGTGATGGAGGACAAGGAAGACTGGAGCGAGTGACATGGAATTCTTACTAAAGGGGTATCCGAATCCGCGTCAGATCGAATTTTTCGCATCCCGCGCCCGGCACACCGCTTACGGCGGCGCGCGCGGCGGCGGCAAAAGCTGGGCGATGCGGCGAAAATTCGTATTGCTCGCTCTGTGCTACGAAAGCCTCCAACTCCTGCTGCTCCGGCGAACGCTGCCGGAGCTGAACGAAAACCACGTGCGGCCGCTGCTGACGGAATTATCAGGGTTTGTGACATACAACCAAACGCACCGCGTATTTACGTTTCCGAACGGCAGCCGCATCAAGCTGGGGTACTGCGATAGCGAAAAGGACGTGTATCAGTATCAGGGGCAGGAATACGACGTAATCGGCATGGAGGAAGCCACCCAGTTCACCGAGAGCCAGATGCAGTTTTTAACGACCTGCAGCCGCTCGGTGCGCAGCGACTTTTCGCCGCGGATGTACTACACGTGCAATCCCGGCGGCGTCGGGCACGCATGGGTCAAGCGCCTCTTCATCGACCGGCGCTACCGCAACAGCGAATGCGCGGACGATTACGTTTTTATTCCGGCGCGCGTAACGGACAATCCGGTCCTGATGAAGAACCCATCCTATCGTATCACCCTCGAAAACCTGCCGGAACCGCTCAGGCGCGCCTATCTCGAAGGAGACTGGGACGTGCTGGCGGGGCAGTATTTCCGCGAGTTTTCGAGGGAACGGCACGTTATGGAGCCGTTTGAAGTACCGGCGTCGTGGCGGAGGTTCCGCGCGATGGACTGGGGATTCAACGACCCCTGCGCCGTGCTGTGGTTTGCCGTTGCGCCCGGCGGCCGGGTGTATGTGTATCGCGAATATTATGAACGCCGCGTGCTTTCCAGCGAGACGGCACGGCGCATCCGTCACCTGACGGGAAAAGAAAAGATCGCATACACCGCCGCCTCGCCGGACGCATGGCAGTGCCGCGGCATGAACGCAAGCGACGATCTGCCGGGCATGAGCATTGCGGAGGTGTTCGCCCGCGGCGGGGTGCCGCTGGTCCGCGCGGACAACACACGCATCGCCGGCTGGCAGCGCGTGCGCGAATATCTTTCCGACGCGGACGACGGTCTGCCGAGGCTGATGATTTTCCGCACCTGCGAAAACCTGGTCCGCACGCTGCCGATGCTCACGTTCGACGAACATTTCACCGAGGACGTGAGCGGCACGTGCGAAGATCATGCACCGGAGGCGCTGCGGTACGGGCTGATGTCGAGGCCGGTCAGCCCGCAGCCGAAGCCGAAGCCGAAGGCGCGCGCTTACAACCCGTTCGCGCTTGAAGAACCGCGTGCGGACGGATTTACGAGACTTTGAACGGGTTGATTCCCCTAAGGAGGAAGAGATGAAAGCAACCAAACAAACGGACGCGAAGCGGGCGCTCTGCGAACGGGCCTACGGGCTTTTTCAGGAATTCCGCGGCGCATACGTGACGGAATGGCAGCGGCTGGAGAACTGCGAGCGCATGTACCGCGGCGATCACTGGCACGACGTGCCGGTAACCGACCGCAGCGAACCGCGCCCCGTTACGCCGATTTTGCAGAGCACGGTGGAAAACGTCAAGGCGGAGCTGATGGACCGCGTGCCGGAGGCCGTGATCGCGCCGGAAAGCCCGGCGGACGCGGAGATTGCGCGCGTGATCGAGGCGATCGTGCGGCAGAACCACGATGCGGACGGCTATGTCAAGGAGTACCGCAAGCTCGTGCACGACCTGCTCGTCGGCGGGTACTGCGTGCAGGAAGTCGGCTACGACGGCAGCCTCAACGGCGGGCTCGGCGGTGCGTTCGTGCGGCATGTGGACGCGCGCAGTGTCCTCTTCGACCCGCTGACGACCGATTTGCAGGAAAGCCGCGGGATATTCAAGATTTCCCTCAAGACGCGGGAATACATCGCCGCGCATTTTCCAAAGGCCGCGCCGTTTCTGACGGCTGACGCATTCGGCACGCCGGACGCAGTACAGGACGTCGTCCTGCACGGGGACCGCAAGGACGCGATGCTCTTTATTGAGTACTGGTGGCGCGAATACGACGACCAGAGCGACCGCTACAGCGTGCATATGGCGCAGATTGCGGGCAATCAGGTGCTCACCGACAGCCGGGACGTCAAGCCCGACGGGTATTTCGAGCACGGGCTGTATCCGTTTATCGTAACGCCGCTGTTCACGCGCAAGGGGTCGTGCCTCGGACTCGGACTTGTGGACATGTTTGAGACCCAGCAGAAGTATGCCGACAAGCTCGATCAGATCGTGCTCAAAAACGCGCTGATGGCCTCCCACAACAAGCTGCTGGTCACCGAGGCCAGCGGGTTCGATGTGGACGACCTGCGCGACTGGTCGAAGGAGGTGCACCGCGGCGAGAGCCTTTCGGGCGTCACGTGGTTTTCCACGCCGCCGCTGCCCGCCTACGTGATCGGCTACATCCAGAGCATCCGCGAGAGCATCAAGGAAGAGAGCGGCGCAAACGACTTCAGCCGCGGCATGTCCACCGGCGGGGTCACGGCGGCCTCGGCGATCTCCGCGCTGCAGGAGATGAGCAACAAGCGCGCAAGGATGGCCGCGCGGCTTCTGCACGAGTCGTTCCGCGACGCGGTGCGGCTGGAAATCGAAGTCGAGCGCGAATTCAATTTCTTTTCGCGCAGGGTGAACGTGACGGTGGACGGCGAGGTGAAGGAATACACTTTTGAAAGCGCGATGCTCATGCGCCGCGTGCCGGGCAACGTCTGCCTGCCCATCGAGTTCTTCATTTCGGTCAAGGCACAGCAGGAGACACGCTATACTGCCATGAACCAGAACGAACTGGTGCTGCGCATGCTGCAGTCCGGCATCATGAAGCCCGTGCAGGCGGTCGAACTGATGATGTTCGACGGCAAGGACGAACTGCTCAAGCAGCTCCGCGAGCAAAGCGAAGCGCAGCAGACCGAGCAGGACAAACAGGCCGCGCAGCAAAGCCGCGAGGGACAATCCGAGCAGGCAAAACAAGTTATGACAGGGAGGAACACATGAAACCCAGAAAAAACGCGATCGAGCAGAGGCTCGGCGGGGCACAGGCCGTGCCCGGGGAACAGGCCGCATACGGGACGCAGGCCGCGTATGGCGCGCAGGATGCGGGTGCGCAGCAGGACCCGGAATTTGACGCCCTGGTGGACGAACTCGCCGGGCTGATCGGCGAAGGCAAACTGCCGGAAGGATTCGACTTGAGAAGCGCCGTTTCCGATCCGGCGCTGGTCGCCCTCATGCAGCAGTACGGCGCGGCGGCGGGCATCCGCATCTACGCGGCGGAGAAAAAGGCCGAGGCGGCGGAGCAGAGCGCCATGCAGCGCGCGAGCGCCGAGGTGCAAAAGCGCGCGATGCTGCCGAGGAGCTCGCGCGGCGGCAACGCGACCGCAGGGTCGCCCAACTACCGCTCCATGAGCAGCGAAGCGTTCCGCGAGCTGCTCCAGCAGATGAAAAAGACCGCCCGCGACGGCGGCAGGACCAGACTGTAACACGGAGGAAAACAGATGAGCAACATCAATACGACCGCCAGCACGGCGGCCACCACCTTCAGCAACAAGACGTTTTATGACCGCGCGCTGCTCGAGATCGCCAGAACGCGGCTCGTGCACGCCAGCTACGGCCAGAAGCGCAGCATCCCGCGCAATTCCGGCAAGCGCGTCGAGTTCCGCAGATACGAACTCTTTACGCCGGACGCGGACGCGCTGGTGCTTGAAGAAGGCGTAACGCCCGCCGGGCAGAGCCTCTCGCAGAGCAAGATCGAAGCCGAAGTCAAGCAGTACGGCGCATATGTCGAAGTCAGCGACCTGCTCGACCTGACCGGCTACGACCCGGTGCTCGGCGAGAGCACGGAACTGCTCGGCGAGCAGCTCGGCACCGTTGTGGAATGGGTCACGCGGGACGCGATGTGCGCCGGTACCAACGTGCAGTACGCCGGCGGCAAAACCAACCGTCTTTCGCTGGGCGCGGACGACAGGCTGACGGTCACGGAAATCCGCAAGGCTGTGCGTTCGCTCAAAAAGGCGAAAGCGCGCATGTTCAACGCCACGAGCGACGGAAAGAGCCGCAAACCGCACTTTGTCTGCATCTGCTCGCCGGACGCGACGTACGATCTGCAGAGCGACGCGCTCTGGCAGGACGTTTCCAAATATTCGGATGTGGAGCAGATCTACTCCGGCGAGATCGGCCGCCTCTTCGGCGTCGTGTTCGTCGAAAGCACCGAGGCCAAGATTTTTTCGCAGAGCGTGCTGACCACCGTCGCATCGCATGAAGCGGGCAGCGCGGTCGTGACGCTCAACGAGCTGACCGACGCAGCCGCGCTGTATCTCGTATCCGGTGCGGCGGTTAAAATCGGCTCCACGGAATACACCGTCGCTTCCTGCGACAAGGCGGCAAAGACCGTTACGCTCTCCGCGGCCGTTTCGAGCGCCATCGCGGCGGGCACGGTCGTCTTCAGCGAAGACGCGGGCGAACTGGACACGGCCACGAAGAAGGGCATGGACGTCCATGCGACGCTCGTGTTCGGCGCGGACGCATACGGCGTGATCGACGTGGACGGCGAAGGCTGCCTGCAGACGATCGTTAAGCCCTGCGGCAGCGGCGGCGCGGCCGACCCGCTCGACCAGCGCGCCACGGTCGGCGCAAAGGTCGCCGCGTATACGGCGAAAATCCTCAACAATCTCTGGATCGTGCGCATCGAGCACGGCGTGAGCCTGTAACCGGGAGCAAAAGGGACCTGCGGGAGGAGTTTTTCCTCCCGCGTCCCGTGGACTTAAAAAACAAGGAGGTAACCCATGCAGTATATCACCGAAGCCGAAATCGACGGCATTACGTCCGCAACCGGCAAAGCGCTCGGCAGCGAGCCGAAGGTCACGATCGTCATTCACCCCGAAAACGGAGAAGCGTTCTGGGAGGGCGGCGTGAACGGGCATTTTTTCCGCATCCGCACCAACGAGAGTGTCGCCGTGCCGAAAAGCCTTGCAAGGCTCATCGCGCAGAGCGCGGCAGTTCGCGTTGAAAGCGAAGCGCGCGTGAAGGCATACCGCAAAAGCGGCGGCAAAAAGGTATCGTGAGGAGGATGATCCATGACGCTCAAGGAACTGCTCACGGGCGCGCTGCTCCAGCTCGACCGCGGGACGGACGCGCAGACCCTCGAAGCCTGGCGGGACAAGCTCACACGCTATCTCAACGACGCGATCATCGACCTGACCAGCGAACTCCAGCCGCGCAGGACGGACGAACTGACGCTCACGGACGGGACGCTGGATTTGAGCGGTCTGCCGCGCGCGGTGGTGAAGGTGCTTGCACTCAATCGCGAAAGCGTGCGGCTGCCCTTTTACTACGGGCTCAGCAGCGAAAAGCTGCGCGTGCCCGCCGTGGACGACGGGCCGATCCAGGTGACGTACCGGTATATGCCGGAGTCGCTCAAGGTCGATACGGACGTGCCCGACTTGCCGGAATGGTGCCACGGCGCGCTGATTGGCTATGCGGTCGGGCGGGAACGGGCCGCCGGCGACGCCGCGAGCGTGAACGCTGCGCGCGCCTGCTTCGAACTCTACAATGCGGCCAAGCGCTGTATGCGCGCGCACCGCGGCGAGCTGGACGCGTTCACGCTGCAAAACTGCATTTGAGGAGGTTGTAAAACCATGGCGTTACGGCAATACCGCATCCCGATGTTCTATGGACTGCACCAGGGCGCGACGGAGAACCGCATCAACGACGGCGAAAGTCCGGACGCTTGCAACATGGACACCTCCGGCGGGCGGCTCAGCGTTGCAAAAGGGTATACGCGGGTCGGCAGCGCTGCATTTCCGAACCCCGGCGCGGCAAAGCGGCTGTTCGTCTGGAACCGCGCGGAGGGCGCGAAGTTCCTCGTTACGACGCAGAACGCGCTGTATGTGCTGGACGAAACAAACGTGCTCTGGCGGCAGCTCTATACGTTTTCCGCGGAGGCGAGCGCCGTGCAGTATGACTTTCAGGTGCTCAAGATTGCGAGCACGGAATATCTGATTGTCGCCAGCGGCGTTTCGCAGATGGCCAAATGGGACGGCGTGTCCGAAACCGCGGAAGCATTCGGCAGCGAGGAAGGTCTTTCCAACATTGCGGTGAACTTTGTGGAGCTTTATTATTCCCGTTTGTTCGCCGCAGGAGACGCGGACTACCCGAGCAGACTGTATTATTCGCAGTCGCCCGGAGACACGCGTACGCTGGAGGACTGGACGAGCGCGGAGGAGAGCGAAAACGTAAGCGGCGGGCATGTGGAAGTCGGCACCGATTCCGACCCGATTACGGGACTGTTCGCGCTGAGCAACCAGCTTTTGATCTTTAAGCGGGATTCGCTTTACCGCATGCTGGGCGACCGGCCGAGCAACTACCGCATTCAGCCGGTCGGCGGCTCGCTGCTCCAGCCCGTGCACACGGCCTGCACGCGCGTAGGCGACGTGCTGTATTTCCTCACCGGCGGCGGCATGTACTATTTCGACGGGCAGGACGTGCAGCGCAAAGCGGACGCGGACAAGGCGAGGACGTTCCTTTCAGGCGCGGACCTTTCCGCCTGCGCCGCCGCGGCCAGCCGGGATACCCTCTATTTTGCCGTGTGCGAAAGCGAAGCGTCCGGCGCGAACGACGCGCTGCTTACCTACGACCTTTCGCGCGGGACCTATATGGTGCGCAGGGGATTTCTTGCGCGCGGGCTTTGCGCGGCGGGCGGCACGCTCTATCTGCTCGACGGCGGCGGCTATGTATGCCGCTTTAACGAGGGGGACACCTACGCCGGCGCGCGCATCGACGCTTACTGGAAAACGCCGATGACCGATTTGGACTCCAAGGCGACCATCAAGCGCCTGGAAGAATTGCTTTTGCGCGGCACGGGCGGTATCGTCTCGCTTCAGGCGGTCACGGAGAGCGGCACGGTCTATAACGAACGCCTTATGCCGGACGCGGAGGAGGATATCCTCGAACTCCGCCTCACCGGTGACGGGCGCGCGCTGCAGCTGGTGTTTCAAAACGTCAACGGGTCGCATTTTACGATCGACGGCGGGGTAGAGCTGATTATGGACGTGCAGCGGCGCGTACTCTAGCGGGAAAGGAGAAAACAGGGCATGGCATATGAAAGCACAGGCATGCAGGCGCTGCTCCCGGTCTATTTTTCGCGCATGGCGGAAAAGGACGGCGCGCGCGAAGATTACGACGTGCGTGCGGCGCAGAACGAAAGCAGCCTGAACCAGAACCTCGAAACGCTGTACCGAAAGCTGCTGGAGATCGAGGAATACCTCGCGTCTTCCACATAACGAAAGGAGAATATATGGCAATCAACATCGGCGGGCTGAGCGGCGTAACCCTCACGCCAAGCCGGAAAATTGACGCGGGCAAGGTCGGAAGCGGCTTTAGTACCGGCACGAGTTCCAAAAGTTCGTCCGGCACAACGCAGTCGCTGAGCGACGAGGACGTGCTCGGCTACTACATCGACGAGATGTACGAGCGTTATAAACCGGAAGAAACGGAATATGAAGCGCTCAGCACAGACGAAATCAAGGAGTCCGTGGCGTCCTGGCTCCGGCCGAGCTACGATCAGGCGATCGCCGAACGCAAGGCGCAGACGGAGACGAACAAGGCCAACCTGGACGCGGACGCCATCGCCCGCGGCATGGGCGCGAGCACGTACGTCACCGACGTAAAAGACCGTCAGCAGAACGCGGAGGCGAGCGATATCGTCTCCCTGGAAGCGGATTATGGCGCGGCGCTGGCGAAATACGTCTCCGAAGAGGCGGATTCGGAGAACGACCGCCTCCTCGAAACGCAGCAGTTCAACGCCGAACAGCAGCAGGACGCTTACGAACTTGCGTATTCCGCGGCGCTGCAGCTCTTTGCGTACTACAAAAAGAGCGGCGGGAGCAAGAGCTCCGGCGGGAGTTCTTCGCAGAGCGTTACGACGACTTCGCTTAAGAACATCGAGACGTTTCTGGGCTCGCTTTCCGGCGACGAACGCGCGGAAGTTTACGGCGCGACCACGTCCGCAGGCGCGCAGTATCGCGCGGAAATCCTCGCCTCGGTCGGCTACGGCGGCTATATCCAGCTTTTAAGCCGCTATCCGAGCGGACAGTAAGGCGCGGCGCCCTAATCCAAAATGGTTTTGGGCGGCCGCAACGGTCCGGCAGGTATGCCGGGCCGTTTTGCCGCGGGCTTGATGAAGCGGGACAAATGCTTTATACTGACGTTGAATCTTTCTGATCTGTCTGAAACGAACAAATCGATACGGAGGGGAAAAACTTATGCTCTCGGAGCTGCATTTGGTTTGGAATCCGGTCGCGGGCAACGGCGCCGCCGTGAAGGCGTACGAGGCCGTTACGCGGGAACTGGCGACGCGCGGCGTGCCGTTTGAATCGTCCAAAAGCGAATATCCCGGCCACGCGGTCGAACTCGCCAAACAGGCGATGGAAAACGGAGCGAAAAAAATTGCGGCGATCGGCGGGGACGGGACCATCCGCGAGGTGGCCAGCGCGCTGCTCAATACGGACGTCCCGCTCGGCATCATCTCCTGCGGGACGGGCAACGACATCGTCCGCCCGCTGAAGATACCGAACGATCCGCTGCAGGCGCTCGAAGTCGTGCTCAGTGGCGAGCCGCGGCATATGGACGCGGCCATGGCCAACGACCTGCTGTATTTCAACGTGGCCGGGTTCGGGTTCGACGTGGACGTGCTGCACTATGTTGAAATCTACAAAAAGAAGATGAAAAACGGGTCGCTGGCGTACCTGCGCGGACTCATCAGCGCGATTGCCAACCTCCAGAGCAGAAAAACGAAAATCACCTGGCCGGGCGGGTCGATGGAGGAGGACGTTCTCATCATCGCCGCGGGCAACGGCACGCATTTCGGCGGCGGCATGATGGTCACGCCCAACGCGGACCCGTTCGACGGACAGCTCGATATCTGCGTGATGCACGGCGTGAAAAAACGCGACGCGCTGACGCTTCTGCCGAAGTTTTTAAAAGGAAACCATGTGGGTACGAAATTCGTAACCTATTTCCGCACGACGGAACTGACCGCCGTGTGCGAACCTTCCTCCATGCTGGATGTGGATGGCGACGTGCTGCCCGGAACGCCCGTCACCTTCCGGATTCTGCCGCAGTCTTTGTGGGTCGTCGTCCCGCAGTAGTGCGGCGCGCCGGCGCGCGGGACACAGAAAGTTTGCTTTACAGCGTCCGCGCAGGCTGGTAGACTGAAGCAAAGATCAAGGGGTAGAGGGACCAGATGGCAATACAGCAAAGCGCCGGCAGACCGTATCCGCAGGGCGGAACGAGGAGCACGGGCACACGGCGCAGAAAGAAAAAGAAGAACAACACGCTCCTGCTTTCGATTCTTGCGCTGGTGCTCATCGGCGCGGCGCTGCTGATTTATCAGTTTATTTTCAACAAGCAGGAGTCCACCGTGTCCATGGAACTCACGCCGATTTCGACGAGCTCGACCTATATCAACACCGGCGACGGACTGCTCTATCAAACCGACGGGCAGATCCACTTTTATCACCTGACGGACAGCAAAAAGAACTATACCTACGGCATGAGCGCTTCGGACAACATCCGTATGTCCGGCAGCGAAAGCATGACGGTCGTGTTCAACGAAGCGCAGCTGCAGGTGGTCGGCGAAAAAACGCCGCTGACGTTCACCGGCACGATTCAGGAAGTCGAGTGCGGGGACGAGCATCTTGCTGTGCTGCTGCAGGACGCGGAGGACTCGGAGAGCGTCCTGATCATCACGAGGGACGGCGAGCAGATCGCGGACCTGCCGTTTGAAGATCAGTATATCGTGGATTTCGGGTTTTACACTGCGAAAAACGAGATGCTCTGGATTGAGACGCTCAACGTTAACACCGGCACGCCTATGACCACGATCTCGACCTATGACTTTGTCAAGCAGGAGATCACGGGCCTGATGCACGTGCAAAGCCAGCTGGTCGACCAGATTTATATCACGTCGGACAGCATGTTCGTCGTCGCGACCAACCAGATCATCCGCTATACGCACGAGGGCAACAAGGAAGTCTACCGCGTGACGATTTACGGCTATCAGGCGGTGGACTTTTCCGATGCGTCCGATTCGCCGACGTTCCTGCTGACCACACGCGGCGGCGACTTCCACACCGTGAAAATCCTCACGCTCGAAGAGGCGTCCGAGGCGGATTCCGTGGAGACGACGCTGCAGCTGCCGACCGAGGGCGTCGCCGCGTTCATCATGAACGGCAAGCTCGTCGTGGTTTCGCGCGAAAACGTGTATACCTACACGCTCAAAGGCAAACTTTCCTCGACCGCGTCGTTCGAACAGGCGGTCGACGAGGCGTTTAAGCTCACCGACACAAAACTGCTGCTTTCGAGCAACGGTATGTATTACATCGCCAACGCGGGCTGATCCGGCGGGAAACGGGGAGGCGTAAAGAATGAATTTTATCGATATCGCAATCCTGCTGGTGCTGGGGATCACGGTCCTTGGCGGGCTCTACCGCGGGTTTATCAGCACGGTGTACAACATCGGCGCAACGCTTCTTTCTTTGATCGTTGCGCGGCTGTGCATCCCGCTGGTCTCCGGCTTTGTAAAAGGCAGCGCGGACCTTTTTAACATGATGCTCTACTATACCGAAGGCTCGGAATACGTGGCCATTACGGACGTGGAGCTGACGCGCGCGCCCATTGCGGACATCTCTTCCGAGCAGCTGCACACGGTGCTGAATAACGCCGACATGCCGCTGCCGATGGACCGCTGCGTGATTAAAAACATCGCGTCCGAAGCGTTCCGGGACAGCGGGGTCACGACGCTCGGCGACTACTTCAACCAGACGATCGTCTGCGTGGTCATCAATATCCTTGCACTGTTGGCGGTGTTTATACTCGTCCGGCTGATTCTTGGATTCGTGGTGCGCGGCATGGAATACGGCCGCGGGGGATTTAAGGTGCTTGCGCACGGAGACGGCGTAATCGGCGCGGGCCTCGGGCTGGTGCACGGCGTTTTGATGCTGTTTGTGATCTTCCTGCTGGTGCCGGTGATGCTGACCGTGCTGCCCAAGATCTATGAGTTTTTAAGCGAATCCTTCTTTGGGGAGTTTTTCTATCAGGCAAACTTCCTGCTTTCGATCATTCCGTCGACGTAACGCCGGCGCAGTTGAAACATATAGCCGGGCGGGCGCGGTTTGCGCGTCTGCCAAAACGGCGCCGACGGGTGCGGTTTTCCGGCGCAAACGGGGGAAAGGCAGGCGGTTGCATTGCGCTTTATGAAACGATGGCTGATTCCAATCATGGCGGTGCTCATGCTTTTGTGTTTTGCGATTGCGTTTCTGCCGCTGACGCAGCGGGAGGAGAACAGCGCAAAGAACGATTTGAGCGGACTGACAAATGCGGCGTTTGAGCGCATTGCCGCAAGCCAGGCGTCCGCGGAACCCGTCACGGAGGCGGAGGAAGCGGCGCTGACGCAGAAGGCGCGGGCCGTTGCGCGGTTTTTGGCGCACGACGACGCACTGCTGGCCGGCGATGCACTGCGCGCGCTCTGCGAGCAGCTTGTGATCGACCGGATCGACGTTGCAGACGATCAGGGCGTTATCATCGCATCCTCGGACGACGCGCGAGTCGGTTTGGCGCTCGGTGAAACGGAAGGGTTTGCCTGGACGATGGACGCGCTCAACGACAGCGAGCTTTCGCAGGCGGACGAGGCCGACGCAAGCGTTCTCTACTGCAGTGTGCCGCGCACCGACATTGAAGGATTCGTGTTCCTTACGCGGGACGATCCGTTCGTGGAGCAGGCATTCTCTGCGGAGACAAACGAGTCGCTCATTGCGGACATGGCCTACGGCGGCGATCTGCTGTTTGTGGCCGAGCCGGATGGAGAAGACGGCTTTTTCTATGAATCCGGCAGCCTATGCCTGCGCAGCACGGTAAACGGCGTCACGCTGATTGCCGCACGCGAAAATTCGGTGATCTACGAAACGCGCAACACCGCGCTGGTCGCGCTGGCGGCGATGCTGCTCTGCGTAATGATCTGTGTGGTTGCCGCGTATCTGATGCATCTGGAGTTTATAACGCCGTTGCTGGACGAACGTCCGGAGCCGGAGGAAGAGACGGAGGAAGAGGCGGAGGAGAAACCCCGCCGGAAGCGGATTGCAGCTCCGCAGGAGCCGGAGGAGAAAACGGAAGAAGGGGAAGAACGTCCCCGTGAGCGGGTAAAGCGGCCGAAGAAGCAGCCCGAAGAACCCACTGCCGCAAACGAAACAGACGCGGACAAAAAGTGCGTGCCGGAACCGGAGGCAAAGGCAGCGCGCGGAGAACAGGCGCAGCGGCGCAAAGAGCGCGACAAGGCGCAGGGAAACGCGCCGCGCCAGCTGGAACGCCAGCAGCGCCCGCGCCCGAAACAAAAGCCGCCGGAACCACCGCAGGACGTCGAAGAACCGTTCGATAAAATTGTAGACTGATTATAAAAGCGAGTAAGCCGCCCTTTTCAGGGCGGCTTTTGTGTGTCCTTTGGGTATGTTGGAGGCTCCGCCTTCAAACCGCCGCTTAGGGCCGCAACGGCTCCAAGACTCCATTTCTTTCTATTCGAAATCGAGGAATCCCAAGGGACGTGTCCCTTGGTTGGGGGTGCAGGGGGAACCCCCTGCAAAAAGGCTTTTGCGCGAGTTTGCGCTGTTACGAGGCCGGCTGCAGCTCGACGGAAACGATATAGTCCGCCGCGACGGACTGCACGACCGGCTCAAGGAGCTTTTGAACCTGCGAGATCGCGTGTGCGTCGGCCTTGGCGAGCATGTCCGCCGTTTCAAGCTGCGCATGCATGGCTTCGTCGATGCTCTGTTCAAGCAGATTGAGCTGCTCGTTGGTGAGCTTGATCTCGCCAAATGCAAAGAGCGCTTTCTCGGTTTCTTCGTATTCGGTTTTTTCCACGTCCACGGTTACATACGCCAGCGCCGCATGCGGAATGGTCACCGTCACCTGCTGGAGCGTTTCGTCGACGGTAACGTCGTCCGCAGTCAGTTTTGAGAGATCGACCGTGTACACGCCCGTGCCGTAGGAGCGGATGATCTGATATTTTTCAAACAGCGCAAGGTTGGCGAGCGCCTGGGAAACGCGGCTGGTCACCGTCACGTCCTGCTCAAGCACCACGAAATCGCTCTTTGCGCGCGATTCGCCGAGGACGGCGTTGGAGAAATCGATCTGGCTGTAGCCCATCGTCTCGTCCGGCATAAACGCAGAAAGCGATTCCGGCACCTCGATATTCAAACGGGATTCGAGCAGACCGCCTACCTTATAAAAAACGATCAGCGCGAGCAGCACGAGGATGATCAGCAGCAGAATACGGTTGAACAGCCACGACCCGCGCCGCCGGAACAGGCGCTGCGGCGGACGTTCGTCCCGCTCCGCGCGCTCGTGAAAGCGCGGGACATGCCTGCGTTCCGCTTCCGCGAGGACCGCCGCGGAGCGTGCGTCGTTTTTCAGTTCGCCGGCGTTCGGTCGCCCTTTTTCCGCCATCGTTTTGCCCCCTTGTGCGAGCGAAAAAAATCGCTTTTGATGAATTCAGTATACGGAACCGTCCGAGCGCATGTCAACAAGACGGCGCGTTTAGGCACACTCTGTTTGCCGTCCGGTCACGATTGCCGGCGCATGCAATGCAAATCTATGCAAAAAATACGTATAAACTGTGCAAAACCGCCAGAATTTGCTTGACACACAAAATACCGGACTGCTATAATAAGCGCTATATAAATTGTATACAAGCATGCACGCATGCTGAAAGGACGGGACAAGATGAGCAAAATCGTATTTGACGACCACACAAACCTGCTGCGTGAAAACTATTACGAGTATGAAGTGCAGGATGTGCCGGAAGCGAATCTGTTCCCGGAAATCTTCACGTTCGACGAGGTGCCGAAAATTGCGTTCAACCAGCGGCTCGTGCCGATGCACATGCCCAAGGAGATCTGGATTACGGATACGACGTTTCGCGACGGACAGCAGTCGCGCGAACCGTTCACGAGCGCGCAGATCCTCAAACTCTACGACCTGATGCACGAACTCGGCGGCCCGCACGGACTGATCCGTCAGAGCGAGTTTTTCGTATACAGCCAGCAGGACCGGCAGGCGCTGGAACTGTGCCGCTCGCGCGGATACCGCTTCCCGGAGATCACGACGTGGATTCGCGCCACCGAATCGGATTTTAACCTCGTCAAAGAGCTGAAAATCCGCGAGACGGGCATCCTTGTGTCGTGCTCGGATTACCATATTTATAAAAAGATGAACCTGACCCGCAAAAAGGCGATGGACAAGTATCTCTCCGTGGTCAAGATGGCGCTGGACCGCGGCATCACGCCGCGCTGCCACTTTGAGGACATCACCCGCGCGGATTTCTACGGCTTTGTCGTGCCGTTTGCAAACGCGCTGCAGCGCCTTTCCGAGGAGAGCGGCATCCCCATTAAGGTCCGCTGCTGTGACACGCTCGGACTCGGCGTTTCGTATCCGGGCGCAAGCATGCCAAGGAGCGTGCCGGGCATCATCTACGGTCTGCGGCACTATGCCAACCTGCCGAGCTCTCTGATCGAGTGGCACGGGCACAACGACTTCTACAAAGCCGTTTCCAATGCCGCCGCGGCCTGGCTCTATGGCGCGGGCGCAGTCAACTGCTCGCTGCTCGGCATCGGCGAGCGCACCGGCAACTGTCCGCTCGAAGGTATGGTGATGGAATACTGTTCGCTGCGCGGCCGCACGGACGGCATGAACCTCGCCGTGATGACGGAGATTGCCGAATATTTCGAAAAAGATATCGGCTACAAAATCCCGCCGCAGACCCCGTTTATGGGGAGCAATTTCTGCGCGACGCGCGCGGGCATCCATGCCGACGGGCTGCTCAAGGACGAGCGGATTTACAGCATCTTCGACACGGGCGCGATCCTCAACCGTCCCGCCGAGGTCATGGTCGACGCACACAGCGGCGCGGCGGGCATCGCCTTCTGGCTCGGCTCGCACATGGGTGTGGACGTGGACAAAAAGAGCCCGGTCGTCGCCGCCATCAAGGAGCGCATCGACGGCCTTTACGAGGCCTGCCGCACGACGTCCGTCAGCAACGCCGAGCTCGAAGCCATCGCCACCGAGGAACTGGCCAAGGCAAGTAAATAAAGAAGGGCTTTTTGGGAGGCTCCGCCCCCAACCCGCTGCCAAAGGGCAAGCCCTTTGGGAAGCTATATATCGTTTAAACGACGCAAAACGTCCCGCTTTCGCGGGACGTTTTGCCTGTTAAAAAAGTCCTTGGGATTGTTAAGGGCCGCAGTCCTTAACCCGCTTTTCCGGCTGCGCCGGTTCATCCGGCGGAACGGATCGCCCGGAACGGGCGGTTTCTCTGTGCTCTTTGCCGCCCGGGAGTCCGAAGGACGAGAGGCAAAGAGCGGTTATCC
>Ga0116151_10001523_pt1 | contig 21770 bp, 17 predicted proteins | sample AD_UKC117_MetaG_FD_89893 | JGI IMG/M metagenome (GOLD analysis project Ga0116151, IMG submission 89893) | Active sludge microbial communities of municipal wastewater-treating anaerobic digesters from Hong Kong - AD_UKC117_MetaG | ecosystem: Engineered > Bioreactor > Anaerobic > Digestate... | reverse complement strand
GGCCAGTAAAACCGCTGGCGAACCACCTGGATCATCGCCCCGTTCGCAAGCAGGGGCACCATACACTCACCGCTGACCCGCAAGCTCACCGGCGACTCCGTCGCCAATTCGCGCAACGCTCGGGCGATACGGGTGGAAACAAACGACATCGAATAGCACCTCTCAGGATTTTCGAAATTTCCAGACGTCCGCCACAATCCGGCGTGCGTACAGCCACGACAACAAGCAGCGGTTTCGCATTCGATATTTGGCTAGCGGGTAATCCGCCGGCGGAACGCACAGCTCCCACAGAAAGGTCGCTCGTCCTCGCCAAGTGGCGAGGACGCGTAAACTTAACGCTAGAAGGGACCAGCGGCCAGCCCGTAGTAGATAGGCACCGGATAGTTCGTCGGTCGCTGGCGCCGCCAACCACCCCAGAACAGCATTGGAGAAAACGGCGCCCAAGGCGCCGTGGACGCATGCCAGACCATCGAGGCAGATTCGCCGCATGCGCTTGGCGTCGGCGGACTACGCAAACTCCCTTCATTCCCCAGCAGTCATGGCTTGTGCCAGCAGATGAATATCGTACAACCAGATCACGCAACCGGCAGCCCACCTTCACGGGGCGCCCTCCACTCGACCCTTTCCGGTTTCGCGCAGTTGTTGCGTCCAAGACTGGGCGTAACGCCCGCCCCGTGCCAGCAATTCGGCGTGACTGCCGGATTCGAGGATGCGGCCCTGCCCCATGACATGGATGACGCCGGCGTGCAGGGCGGTGGTGAAGCGGTGGGTAATCACCAGGGCGGTACGGCCGGCGGCCAGATCGCGAAACCGCGCCAGCCAGTCGGCTTCCGCCCAGGAATCCATGGCGCTGGTTGGCTCGTCCAGAATCAGCAACGCGGACCGCCGCAGAAAAGCTCGCGCCAGCGCCAGCCGCTGCCATTCGCCCACGCTCAATTCCGCGCCGCCGAACCATTTGCCCAGCACCGTCGCATAATTTTGTGGCAAACGCTGGATCGATCCTTCGGCGCCAGCGGCGCGGGCGGCGTGGGCGATAGCCGCCTCATCCGACACGACCGCCAGATCGCCACAGGCAATGTTGTAGGTGACGGTGTCATGATAATGGACCGGCTCCTGAAACAGCACCGTGATTCGTCGGCGCCAGTCGGCCAGCGCCAGTTCGCGCAGGTCGATCCCATCCCAACTGACCCGGCCCACCTCCGGGTCGTAAAACCGGCATAGCAGCTTGAGCAGCGTGCTCTTGCCCGCGCCGTTCTCACCGACGATGGCCACGATCCGGCCGGCGGGGAGCGTGAGATTGAAGCCATCCAACGCCAAGCGCTGGCTGCCGGGATAGCGGAAGCTCACGTTTTCCAAGCGGATCGTTCCCGGCGCATTCGCCGACGGGGACACGGGATGCCTCGGCTCCATGACACGAGGACATAGGGCCAGAAATTCGTGCAGGTTTTCCAGAAACAGGAGGTTGCTGTACATCTCGCCGACGCTGCCCAGCGCGGTGCGCAACAGTCGTTGTCCTTGGCTGAAGACCTGATAAAACAACGCCAGATCGCCCAGGCTGGCCAAGCCCTGCATCAGCCGTCCGACCATCCAGGCGATGGTCAGGCCCATTGCCAGCAATGCGGCGGCATCCGCGCCCAGTTCGGCCAGCATCTGCTGGCGGGCGAGCTGCAGACGCTCGCCGCGCAGCCCGGCTCGCACGGCGCGATAGGCGCTCCGAAACGAGTCACCGAGGTCGAACAGACGCAATTCCGCTACCGCCCGATCCCAGGTCAACATCCAGTCGTAATAGCTAGCGCGGCGCTCGTTGCCGGTATTGCGAATCCGCCATCGATGAAAGCGCACAATGGCGCGGGCCACCACCCACAGCGCTGGCAACGCGCCACCGATCAACACCAGTGGCAACCAGGGCGCGTACCCCCACAAGATGCCGGCCATCGCCAACAAGGTCAGGCCGTTCTGGGCCAGGCTGCCAAGATTTTCCAGCAGGGCTCGCGGACGATCGAGCGCGTCCACCCGCGCCCGGTGCAACTGATCGTAGTATTCGGGAGTTTCGTAATAGCTCAGGTCCGAATGGATGGCCTGGGCGTGAATCCGGTCGTCGAGATAATCGCGGAACCGTTCGGTCAAATAGGCGGTACGATTCGACATGCGATCAGTCGCCAAGACTGCATTCGCTGCTGCTACTGGGCATCTGGTTTAAACAGCCATTCCCGCAGCGCAGCGCGTCGGCGCACGGTTTCAGCCAGTTCCCGATCGCCGCGCAGCAGATACCATGCCACCGCCCCGTGGCGCCGTATCAAGTCCCTCACTCGCACCAGATAATATCCATACAGCACCCATGATCCTGGTGGGATCGGATACATATAAGCCATTTCTTCCCGGCTGGGGAACAATCGCCGCCACAGCACCCTCACCCGGTCGTCAAGCCGCCCTGGCTTGAAAAAGCCGATTGTGTTCAAGGTCATCCCAGCCATCTCGGTACTGGCATCAAACAAACGTCGTTCAGCCTGTTCGATCACCTCAACCGACAAATCGGCCGGCTCCAACGCAGTCAGGACTTCCACCGGTACGGCAGCGCCAACTCGAAAACTGGCCAAATAGAGGATCAGATAGACCCCCTTGTGCCAGTGGTGATGCAAAACCCGCGCGCGCAATGCCGACCAGTCGATCTCCAACTCGAACCGTTCGATGAAAACCGCGATGTCGCACAGCGCCCGCAACCCGAAACCGAATTCGTGCTGATAGGAAGCGTGCAAACAGAGATGCAGCAGAAAATCTTCCACCGACAACGTTGCGGTGTCGAGCTCGGCGATGCGGGCCACCCGAGCGTTTTGCCACAGTTCCTCGTCATCCATGCAGTCCTTTTCGTCGGCGATCCTGATCGTCCAATGTACTTCCACCGGCGTGAAGCCGCCTGGCTTCTGGCAAACGAAGTCCTTGCCGAACAATGGAATCAGTGCCTCGGTCGCGGGATAAATCAGCCGGTAGCCCTCCCCCAGCTCTTTCATCACCCGCCACGCCTCCCGCGCCAGGCTTGCGGGAACCAGCAGGTCAATGTCACTCATCGGTCGCAGAGCGATATTGCGATAAACCTGCTCGGCCAAATACACGCCCTTCAATACGATCACCGGAATTCCAGCCGCGCGCAGCGCCAGCAACAGCGGTCGCAGTTCTTCATAAAGGCGCATATTGCAAGCTGCGGTATTGAGATATACACCCCGCAACCGATCCAGCACCTCATGAGATATACAGCCGACCAAGTTGGGAGTCTTCAACCGCTGATACAGCAGGGGCGCCACGCCGTGCCGGGTTGCCATCTCGATCAGGGCTGTCCATCCCTCATCGGTCAAAACCGACAAAGCCGCCGGATCAAGCCGACTTTCATCCCGGTGCAGACAGTCCAGCAGGGTTGCGCGAATCTTTATTCCCAACCCAATCCCCTCATCGGCAATGCGGACGAACCACTCGCCGATTCTCGATTGCTACACCGGTTCAAGCAGATCGCTGGCGATCATCTCGTCAGTCTCCAGTTACGTTTCGGTCATATCAAATGCTCTCCGCATCCGAGTGACAAACGCCACAAGTAGTTCGAAAAAGCGGCTGCCCACCGGATCAAGACCGAAGTAGATCCCGGATTCGAGGTTGAGAAGGACGGTCTCGTCGCCTACCCGGCGAGTGACCACCTGCTCAGAAATTTGCAAACGAGCGTCGCGGGTCAACATCAAGCGGCTTCCCACTGTGGTTATCATCCATCATTCGGTTGCGGAAGCGTCATTCTCTCCGGCTTGGGGAACGACGTTTTCAAAGGTTTCCTTGAACGGAATCGAGACGTTCAACGCCGAAAACATGCATTCCCCGCAACCAGGAAGAGGTTCGTGAAACAACCAGTCGCTTTCCGGGGTGCGCCGAAACGTTTCAACGCGGCGCGCCTCAATGTCCACCAGCACGTATTCCCGTAAGGACGGCAGCGTGCGGTAAGCCGCGAATTTGTTGCCTCGGCCGAAGGCGGCGGTGGACTCTGACAACACTTTCACGATCAAGGTTGGATGGGCGATGAATTGGCCGGCCGCGTGATCGCGCGGATCGCAAGAGATCACGACATCCGGGTAGAAAAAGGCATCCGCCGCTTCCACCCGCACTTTCAAATCGGCGACATATGCCTGCACGGTCCGCCGCACAACCGTTGCTTGAAAGCAGCGGCTAGGTTCAGGGACACCACCATATGCTCGCGTCGCGCGCCTATCATGGCGAACACTTCACCGGCGATAAACTCATGCTTTTCCTCTTGCTACTCTTCCCAGGCAAGATAAGTTTTGACATCGAAGGCGATTTGAATAGTCAGATTCGTCATGTCAATCTCCGGAAAATAGGCATGCCCCTTCGCAAAACACGCGGCGGATGTCATTTCCCCTACTTACCATAGGGTCGCATGTTCGGGAAATCATACGCCATTGCCCTCATGACGCGCTTGTTCCACGATGGCCTCCCGGACACGCGTCAAATCCTCGAACCGTCGAGGGTAATCGATGTAGTCCGATGTCCCCACGTAACACGGGGTAACTCTATTTTGTCTTCCAAACAAAGTAGTATTTCAACTCCGTAACCATATGAAACCCACATAGATAACATTCTCGACTTCAAGCTGAACTCATCCCTTGACAGCATGGGGCGGACCATACTTGGGTAATCGGATGCCTTTTGCCGCGTCGCATCTGCACCCCGATTTCAGTAATATTCCCTTGATCTGCCTAAACTGCTCGGGCATCGTGAATCCTCAATCTTCTGGAAGCCCATCAGAAAATTCATCGCTGTTCTTACCCAGGCCAATACGCATCATCCAAAACCTGTCCCAGCACAAATGGTGCAGTTTCTGGAAACGTTGGTTCTGGTAAATTCGTCTCGCGGACAGCAATGAAGCGCGCATCCGAATAACCATTCACAAACGCCTCATCCAAGCAAGATTTCAGGCCCGGATTTTTTTGTAGCAAACGAACGATCCTCTGCCGTTGCTCCTTGATGGTGGCGATCCAGCTATTGCCACGCCGTTCCGGTTGGAAAATCCATTTCAGCAAATGCGCCATCAACACGCCCAATCGACTCTCCAACTCCCGCTCTTTGGCCGCGCCCATGTCTTCCAGCTCCTCGGCGACGTACTCGCAATCGATTTCCGCCAGCCGGCCTTCCCGCAGCAACTGGGCATTATGCATGGCCCAGGAGTAGAAATCCTGGTCGTGTTGAACAGCGGTTGTCATCGTGGCGTTCTCCTGAATTCATCTCTTGAAGAATAAGTCAATTCGGCCACAGGTTTTGTGCAAGAAGCCAAAGACCCTGAAAAGCCGCAAAGCGTGAACCCACATCCAGCTCATCATTCAACGTCACACCTTCGTACTCCACCCACGAATGCGCCTCGAACCGCCCCTGCTCCTTGCGCACCCCGATCCGCAACTCGCTGGCGATACCCTGGCGCCCCAGCAGCCACCACAGCGTCAACGAGCGATGCAACCAGGTGGGACAATACAAGACTCCGCGCCGCCGCGCCCTGTACCAACCGGGCCAGAACGCGGGCTCGATCCGCAAGCTGCATTTCGTCGCCGGTGGTCGAATGGATCGTCCCGACCTGACGTCCCAGAAAACCGTATACCCGCCGAAAGCGAGCAATAGTCAAATCTGGTGTATGGCCCGCCTGAATCAGGCGGCGAGTTTCTGCTGATCTGTCTGTGCTTCATCGGGTTGATCGCCAACCGCTATCCTGTCGTGAAACCGGATACCTTTGGCTACATCGGGGAGGCGGTTGAAGCCGCGCGGCTTGCGCCAGCTTTTCTCTGCCGTCAGTGCCCATTGGACCAAGCCCAGCAAGGTATTCCGCGACACGCCGTTCTTGGTCCGACTCGTGCGATGCCGAATGGTGGCAAAGCTCGATTCGATCGGGTGGGTGATCCGAATATGTATCCAGTGCCCGGCCGGAAAATTGTAAAAGCTCAGCCTGATCTCATCCATCTCATTTCAGCAGGGTACGCCGCCTTCCTTCAACCCACCCGTACACCAGATTCGGTTATAACTCGCCGAAAGCTCGCCCAACGCAACGCCAAGGCAACGCCAAGGCAACGCCATGTAGCATCCACCACGCTTGCAACAACAAACCGCGCTCCTTCCATGAGAGTCCCCAGACGATCGATCCATGCCGCCACAGTCGCAATAACCCACTACGCATCGCGTCCTCACTCAATTCGCCGCCCGCCCGGCAACTTCAGCAACCACCGCCCAGCATTCGCCAATTGCCGACGCAACAATACCCAGTTTTCTTCCCGTATTCGCTGGTTCAGACAGCGCAGCAACCGCCCCTTGATCGCTTCATCTTGCTGGTCGAGCAGCGCCGCCCACAACGCATCGTCCACGTTGTAGATCCGATTTTCCGCCAGACAGATGGGAATGACGGTCGCCACCGGAACCGCCAAATCCCCCGCCACCGCCTCCACCACCGCGCGGATATGCATCGCCTTGCTTCCTTGGGGATTCAGCAGATCGTAGGGCGGTTGCCATTCGCGCGGTGGGCGCAACCGATCAATGTGGCTGACCACGATCAGCACGGGTGGCGGCCGACGATCCGGGCGTTCAGCGAACCCGTCGCGCAACGCATCCAGGCGCAGCCGATCCAGTTGCCGGTCGGGGCGATGGGCGGCACAGGTCCAAAGTATCAGGTCGGCGGCCATGGCCGCCCCCCGCAACACCTTTTCGCTCAGCAAGCCGGTATCGCAACCGGGCGTATCGAAGATCAAAGCGGCGGTCATCTCTTCCCGCTCCAGCCGATAGGGCGTCAATCCCATCGTGGTGTCCGGCAACACATCGGTGGCGGCGGCCAATCGGCCGAACAAAGCGTTAATCAAGCTGGACTTGCCCACATTGGCGCGACCCAGCACCACGATGCGCAGCGGCTCGCCGGTGCCAGCGGTTGCCGTGGCGGCCCGCGTCATATCAACGGACGAAGCAGGCGTGAGTTTGGCGACCGGCTCGGTATCAGCCAAGCTCAAGCGCCCGCTATACAATTCAATCGCGTAATAGCCGACTTTGCGCACATATTCTCGCAACAGCCAACGCTGGGTTTCCGTCCACGCCTGACCATACGCCTGACCGCGCAAATGCCCCCACGCCTCGCTCAACAGGGCGTCCATCGGATTGACCACCAATCGACCGGCCCGATAGATCGTCACCAGCCGCTTAGCGGCATCATTCCAACGCCAGGCGCGGAGCAGATCGCCGATGGTCAGCCGATGGCTCAGCGGGATGCAATCGGTGACGGTCGTGCGCAGATCGCGGCTGGCCCGCTCGATGATCAGCAGGGTATGCGGCACGGTCAGTTCCAGCAGCGGCCGCTCTTGTTCCGGGTGATGGCAACGGGCGACGGCGTCCAACGTGTTCCGGCCCAGCGTCCACAACCGGCCACCATCGTGCAACGGCCAATCTTCCGGCCGCGCTGCCTCCGCCAACCGTTCAACCGTCGCCCAAGCGCCTTCCGCCTTGGGTGACCAATGCGGGTCGGGAGCGGTCACCGCATCGGCCAGCAGGCGACGATCCCGACGCAGCAGCCCGTATTGCAACCCGTAGCCGGCCGCGCTGCACGCGATCATCGCTACCAGCCACCAGGACAACCGCCCCGCCTGCCAGAGCCAGAAGGCCCCGAGCGGCAACAGCGCCGCGAACGGCAATACCCACAGCAGCAAGGCGAACAGACGCAAACGGTCGAACTGGTCGAGCAGCGCTTTCACGATCAGTCTTTCCCCGGTGGCGGCTTCAACAAGCTCGAACTCGCCACCAGTGCCTCGGCATAAATCCGGCGCAACGCCTCCGCATCCAGCGAACCGCCTCGCCCACGATGGGCAAAGTAATAACCGGCTGCCTTGCCGAGTGCGTAGGTGGTCGCGCCGCTGGTGGTCGCGCCCCACATCACGCCGACTGTCTGTCCCCACCAAGGCACGAACTTGATCAGTTCCCGACCGGCCGTACGCGCCAAGTAGCCGGCCCCGATGCCAGCGCCGAGCAGGCCGAGAAATTCGGACACCGCCCGTCCGTCCCAATCCTGCCCGTACAGCCGACCCAAACCGTGTAGCAGTTTGGCCTGCACCGCCGGCACCCCGACCAGATCCACCAGCGGCAGCGCGCCGATACCGGCCGCCGCCAACGCATGACCGACGATATGAGGATGGGCGGCGCGCTCGTAGAGATCGCGGACACCGGCATCGCCTCGCAGCATCGCTTGCAGACCCAGGGTCGATACCGTTTCGATGGCGTTCCACAACGCCTCCAGGCCGTAGTTCGCCGGTTGGTAACCGTCCTCGGGCAGGGTCAGATCGACCGGCACCCAACGTGCCGGCGCCGCGCCGGACAGCTTGCCCAATCGCTCGCGCTGGGCGCGCAGGGTGCGGGTCAGATCGTGGGGCACTTGCGGTGGCCACGGTTGCCGGTCGTAGGGATAGGGCAAAAGGTGTTCGCCATCGGGTGGATAGGCTTCATGCAAGCCGGTCTGGGCAATGAGCACCGGCCATTCGGGATGCCGCTTGCGAACCTGACGCAGCACCTCGAACACCGCGTCCTGACGGATATCGGTCGCTTTCATCACCCCGAGCAGCAGATGGGCTTGCGACTCGCAGTAGCGAATGTCCTCGGCCGGATCGTAGGCGACTTCGCCCAGACCACGGGTATCGAGAAAGCGCACCACCGGCGCTTCGGCGGGAAAATCGTAGAAACGGGCGGTACGGGTGCAGGGCTGGAAACCGTTGCCGATTTCGGCGCTTTCGCTGCCGGTCAGGGCGCGGACGATCGAGGTCTTGCCGGCCTGGGTCTTACCGATCAGCCACAACACCGGCAACGGTTGCCGCGCCCGTGCCTCGCGCAAGGCCACGTCCAACGCCTCATCATCGACACGGGGATGCAACAAGGCAGCGCGCAGGCGGCGCCAGTAATCGGGCCAGTTCGAGTGCAATACCGTCTCCCAAATCCTTCAGCGCCGGTCAGCACAATGGGAGTTCCCTAAACCTGGCGGTTGGGTAGTATATGTTTGAATTTAATGCAGTTAATGAATCCATATATCCATATCCTGAAGCACTGCCCCCGAACGGTTACCTGGCCCACAGACAGGATAAAGCGCTTGAGGGCGCTGAGGTGACGCCGGACCACACGGATGGTGGGTCTTAGCGCAAGCCAGGTCAACACCGTTAAGCGATGCCGGGTGACCGTGAGCGAAATCCAATGATGGTCCCGCTCAATAGCCACGACTCGCCCGAGCAGTTGATGGGGATGGGTCTGTTCGAGCGGCGCCCAGAGTCGGTCGCCGCGAAGGTACAGGCCCGAATTGTTTTCGCTTTCTCTCGCCCCCGTTCTGACCACTCGATGCGCCACCAGGGTTCCATGGAGCGTCTGGTACAGCGCGACGTCGCCGACGCGGGGCCATTTGGAGCGGAGGGGTTCAATTAGCAGGACATCGCCGGGACGGATGAATGGCCACATACTTTGGCCGTGCGCGCGAAACCGGAAATATTGTCCCTGGTTTAATACGTCCCGCGCCAGTTCGGCCAAGTCACGATGGTCGATCCAAAGCTCAGTCGCCACCATGCCGTCAGCCGGCCAGGCTCAATACTGCCTTGATGGCGCTGTGATCCGGGCGGAAGTGCAGTTCATAAAGGGGGACGCCGGCCAGCAGCCGGTCGCAGAAATCCAGCGCCGGCGGGATCAGTTCCTGTTCGTACCAGGGGATGGAGGCCAGCGGCAGTAGCTGAGGCAAGGCTTGCCTGGGAGTGATGGGCCGGATTTCGGTCTGGTCGCTCTTGTGCAGAAAGCAGATACCGCCCAAGGAAGCACTTTCGTTGAGGGCGATGCCCAGTTCGCCGGGCCAGGGGGTGCCGTAAGCGGTGAAGCCCGATCCTTGTTCGTTTTGCCGGACGATCATGCGGTCGTCGTTGACCACATGCGCGTCGGTGCGATCCAGCCACAGGCGGGAGAAGGTGCTTTTGCCCGCGCCGGAACAGCCGGAAAACAGCCAAATGCGTCCGCCGATGTGCAGGGCGGCGGTGTGGAGGAGGAGGCCGGATCGGTCGCGCAGCATGTCGTACATCAGCACCAAGCGGGTGATTGTTCTCAGCTCGGGTTCAACATAGGCTTCCATGCACCGTGAACGACCCGACATCAGACGCCCGTTGCGCCAGACATGAATAGTTCTGAAGTCAAGATCGGAACAGGCAATCCAATTCACCCGCGCCTGCTCGAAAGCAGATCCAACTAAAAAATATTCGGTTTCACTTTTTAGCAACCGCCAATCGCGACCCCAGCAGATACCATTAGCGTATTTCCAACTTTCGCTCTCAGTTTCTGAGCAGTAAAAACGAACCAATGTTACACTCTCAGAGCTTCGATGACCTAGCTCTTGAGTAAATGAAAATAGCTTGTAGGGTGTCTCTAGAAATGCGTCAGATGAAAATGCCTCTGAGAGTGCACATAAAAACAACTTGCCGCTTACCGCGAACAAAATTTCATCGATTAGAGCGAAGCTCATGGTTTACTTACTATGAGCCGACATCAGTACAATTACCAGTAGCACAACCAGGATCTGTGCTTGAGTTACCACCTGCTGCAGTTTTACACCCGCTAACCAATACCTCGTCTGCCTTCAACTCAACCCGCCTCAGAACAGGTTGAACATAAGGTTGTTTTTTAGTTTGTTCGCTCATTTCGATAAAACCTCTTGCTGCTGAAACGCCCGACTGCGCGCCCAAGTGACTTGACATTGAAAACCCGAAGGCTTTTGCTCGATCCCGCTTTCGAGATAGGAAAAAGCCGGACAACTGCTGCACACCATTCGTTGCGAGCATTGGCCACACATGGAATCTTCCGGCGCTTTCAACGCAGCCAAGCGTTGCTGGAGCGCCGCCAAACCTTCGGCTACGGTCCCTTCCGCCAGATCGAAGGTGATATGACACACCGTTAGACAAGGTTGCAGTTGACCGTAGGGATTGACGTGGAACATCCCGGTTCCCGCCCCGCAATTGTAAAGCCGATCCGGGTTCGCCGGCATTTGTGGCAGGCGTTTTTGGTAGTAATCGCGCCAGCTTTGCGCCCGATCCGGTTGGGTCAATTCCATCCGCACGGCTTCTTCGGGGTCCAGCCGCAAGGCAATCGGTCCTTTTTCGCCATCCAGACAACCCTGGATTTCAAAATCGAACCGGAACTTGCCGCGATGCGAATGGGCGCGGCAAAAATCGGCGATTTGTTGAAACTCCTGCTGATTCGGTTTCATCAGGATGGTTTTCAGCCGCGCATCTAATCCCAGCGCCCGCAATTTCTCGAAACCCGCGAGACAGCGTGCGTAAGACCCCGGCACCCCGGTAATCGCTTCATAAGTCGCTTGCGTCGCGCCGTACAGGGTGATTTCGATCACGAACGGCGGTAGTTCCCGGAACAGTTCGACCATCGCATCCGTCACCAGCGTACCGTTGGTGAACACCGTCACCAGCAAACCTCGCCGCCGGGCGTGCGTGTAAATCTCGGCGAAATCCTTGCGGATCAGCGGATCGCCGCCGGTGATCAGCAGATACAAACAGCCGAGGTCAGCGATCTGATCGATGACCTTCAACCACTGCGCCGTATTCAGCTCGCGGGCGCGGTTTTGCCGTAGCGCGTCCTGATCGCCCAGATAGCAATGAACGCAATGCAAGTTGCAGCGTTCGGTCAGCTCCATGCTGGCGCTCAGCGGGATACCGGCTTTCACCGCTTGCCGCGACAGCCGGTTCAGAACGTCGGCGTTGCTGAGTTCCGCCAAGTCGCTACAGTCCATCAGGGTTCCACTCGCGTCAGCAGATTGGAAGACAGGAGATCATCAAGGAACGCGCTTGTATCCTGTTCGGCCTGGGTTGGGTCCACCTCAAAGGTTTCGCAGACCGATTCCACGATGGCGCTCACCGGCGTCGCTCCGTCCAGCCGCTGCCAGATATGGGCTGAGACGGGATTGAGCATGAACAAATAGTTCATATCGGCGACATCGCCATGAATGGGCACCAGCAGAACTTCACCGGCGATTTCGCGGGTCACGACCCGGTCTTGGCGTTTATAGACAGCGTTCATGACATTGCACGGTCGAATGTGGCACCTGCCGAGGTTAAGAGGCGTTCTTGTACGACCTCTGGGAATCTAGGTGTTCTAGACCAGCCCTCACCCCCTGTCAAGTGGGTGAGGGGACCGAACGATTCACAGACACCACTATTTCATCCGCAAGGCCGGATCGCCAAGGATGTTGTAAATATCGAGTATGAAGCGGTAGCGGTTCGTGCCGTAGTGTTGATAAGCCTCGAAAGCCGATTCGCCCAACATCCGATTGCCCCCCATCCAGAAGGTTTCGGTGAAGAAACCTTCCGCCAACTGCTTGGCCTCGCTGTTCAACGACAGACCGGTAGGCCCCCACACGGCGATAGCACCACCATTGTGCTTGAGCACCAAGGCCTCACCCAACGAGTCGTAGCCTGGCAAGCTGAAGCGGACGGCCGCGCAGGTCAGGAACAGCGCCACCGGCTGACGGCCACCGTTACTTAAAGCGGTCACATCGCTCTGCAACAGCAGTTTTTCATTGGCCAGTTGGCTGGGGTTGCCGTGACCCATGTAGCTGAAGTAGGCGGCGCCTTGGTTGAGGGCGTTCAGCACCCCGGCGCGGGCAAGACTCGCGGTCTGATACGGCATCCTCCCCAGATAAATCTTATTGGTCTGATAAGGAGGGTTCAACACGAGGGCCGCCAGATCGTCGCTGTCCGCCGGGAAATCACCGGCTGGGTCGGGGCTGTTATCCGCCATCAACACGACTTGCCGCGTCCAAGGATCAGCCACCGCGCTTTCATACGCGACCACCTTGTCCACATAGGCTTGCAGTTCGGTGTTATTGACGGCGGGAATCCGGCCGACGATGATCTCGGGCATACCGTCGTCGCCCACGACATCGCCCAAGCGGTTATCGCTGGCCGTCAGACCGTAGGGTGTCTGCACCATAAGGGGCGGAATCAGGCTGTCGTCGTGGCCCAAGTAATTCTGGTAGTCGTAGCTGCCCGAACCAGCCAACACCACGAACCGCGGCGGGTTTTTCCACTGGTTGTACGCAAGGCTCAGGAAGTCGCGGATGGCCTTGGGCGAGGACAATCCACCGTTAAATTCGTCCATGATATCTTCAAGATCCACCACGGCGGTGCTGAATCCCTGGCCTTCCCGGTAATCGGCCAGCGCTTGCGCGGCCTCCCTCACCTCCTCGGGAGCGATGACGAGGTAATCCGCATTGAGAGCGGTTTGCTTGAGTTGCGAGGGTTTGTCGGTCCAAGCGTTGTCCACGATCGGCATGGCGCTGTCCGTCGCCGCCCAATACGGCAGGTTGGCACTGGCCGGATTGAGGGTGACGCCATAACCGCCACCCGTCAGCGCTTGGCCGATCACATTCACCCAGACCGGTTTCCATGGATCACTCAGGCTGACCAGCGCGACTTGGGAATCGCTGAAACCGCCGACCTGAATCGCGGTGTTCTGGGCACTGTTGAAGGCCAACCGGTTGTTCGTGGCCTGGTAGCGGCTGGGATACGTCAAGGTAAAGCGGTCCACGTAGAACAAACTGTAGGGGACGCTGGCGTCCTTGAGTGCCGTCAGGGTGAGGGCGTTGTCGCCCGCCTTAAGGACACCCGGATCAAGGGTCAGGTTGAGGGTCTTCTTGGCGATGCCATCCCAGCGGGTCTCGCCCACCGTACTGTCATTGAGCGCGACCACGAGATGATGGTCCGGGTTGGCGGCGGTATCCGTGCCACCCACCAGCTCCACGGTCAGGGTGGCCGGGCTGGAAGTAACGACGCTGGGCGCGGTCATGGTGTAGGTTTTGGCGCTCAATTCTGGTTGGGCGGTATACAGGTAGTTCCACATCCAGTAGTCGTCTTCAGGACCGTGCAGCCCCAATCCCAGGACCGGTGAATGGTTCTCCTCGAATTCCAACATCTGCTGAAAGGTCTCCGTTCCGGTGGGCACGGGTGGTTTGGGCTGTTTGGGTTTGGTGCTGGGTACGCCATCCACCATGATCATCGGAACGCCGGCTTTCTTGCCCAGCCCCAGCCAGAACACGTTGGTGCTGGTGTAGACGGAGTCGTAGCCGGGGTTGTAGAAGTACAGGGCGCTGTTGTCGTCCGCCGCGTGATAGGCCACGTCCCGGCCTTGGCTGGTCAGTTCATAGCCGTATTTGCCGATCTGCTTTTTCGCTTCCTTGAGGTCGATGTTGAGCAAAGTGGCCAGGTCGGCGGCGGCGACCCGATACAACCCCTTGTCCTTGATGTACAGCTTGACCAGGTCGCTGGATTTCTTCTTGCGCTTATGATTCTTGGCTTCCTGATGGGCGACCTGGGCCGCGTCACTGCGAGCGGCTTCCTCGGCGGAGGGTTGGCGAGCCTTGCGGGCGTAGTCATCGGCCAGTTCGACCAGGGTGATCTCGGCGTCCACCGGGGTTTGCGCTTCGATGAGCACGGTGTAAACGCCGAGATTTCGCTCCTTGACCTTGCCTTTGAGGTCCACTTCGTGTTCGACCAAACGGTAGGTGTAGGTCTGGCCGACCTGCGCGCCGGCGTCCACGAAGTAGTAGGTTCCGCCCTGGGGGGCATCAATCAGCGCCGGCAGCACTTCGGCGTTAAGTTGCACGAAGGCGCTTTCGTCCGGTTGATCGACGTCCTTCCGGTAGAGATCGAAACCCAAGGTGTTGGTTTCGCCCGAAGTCCGCCATTCGATGACGGGCGTTCCATTCAGGGCGTAGGCGCGGAAATCGCTGAGAAAGGCGTAGGTGGGATTGACACCTTCGTAGGTGGCGGTGTCGTTGGGCGAGTTGTATGTACTGCCGCTGCCATAGGTACCTGTGGCATGGGCTGTATTCGTGACGGTGCCCGACTGGGCAACACCATTTTGCACGACGCAGGTACTGATGTGGTCATCGTTTGCAGCCACGGCCACGGGTAGAGGCGTGACGCTGGGGGACCAAGTGCAAGAAGGCGTAAACGTATTGTCGGTGAGGGTCACCGGATTGAAAGCAACATCACCGGTGTTTTCAACGGTAAACTGATACCAGATCTGGTTCGGAGTGCTGCCAGCGGAAACGACCAGGTAGTTGTACCACGGTCCCGAAGCGGAGGTACCGACCTTTTTCGACAGAACAAGGCCGGGGGTGGGATCCTTCACCAGTACGTTAGCGGTCGCGGTGTTGCCCGTCCCGCCATTGGTGGAACTGACGGTTACCGAATTGGTTTTCAGGCCAGTCGTGGTGCCCGTGACGTTGAGGGAGAAGGTACAAGAAGCGCTTCCTGCTAAGGTGGCGCCGGACAGGATGACTGTGCCTGAACCCGCCGTTGCGGTGATCGTACCACCGCCGCAAGTCCCGCTCAGGCCGTTGGGGGTGGCCACAGTCAAGCCACCAGGCAAAGTATCGGTAAAGGCCACCCCGTTCAGGGAGGTTGACGCGTTGGGATTCCTAATCGTGAACGAAAGCGTGGTCGTGCCGTTGGTTAGGATGGAGTTAGCGCCAAAGGCCTTGGCGATCACCGGCGCACTAATCACCGTCAGTGATGCCTGGCCGTAGCCGACATTCGCGCCGCCGGTGGTGTTGGGACCGGAAGAAGTCGCGCTAATGCGACTGCTGGTATTTGTGTACGAGCCGGCTGCTTTGCCTTGAACGCGCACCGAAAATGTGCAGCTAGCGGCGCTCGCTGAAAGAACGCCACCAGTCATACTAATGGTGTTAGAACCTGCGGCGGCAGTGATGGTCTGCCCTGTCAGCGTGCCGCTCGTGCAAGATGGAGTGGATACGGTTGGCGGGTTGGCAACGACAAGACCCTCCGGCAGGGTGTCGGTGAAAGCGACGCCGTTCAAGCTGCCAGTATTAGGATTACCAATGGTGAACGTCAGCGTACTGTAATTCGCCGTGGTGCTTGATGTATCTGATCCGATGGTCGTGGGCGAGAATGCCTTGGCAAGCGTAGGCGGCGTCGGGCGTGCGCAGCCGAGAATAGTCACATCATCAAGCGCGACAGAGGGAGTATCGTTGTTTCCAGTTTTCGCACCCAGTGCATTGATTCGGAATGTGGTTGTATTGGTACCTGTGGATGCTGCTATCACATCCACGCCATTAGTAACATTATAAGCGGTCCAGCTACCTTTCGTGGCCGAAAGACCGGTTGACATATTACTCCAAGTTATACCGTTATACGTATGCACATATATTTTATTGTCTCCCGGGTTAGCCCAATCACCATTAGTTTGTAAATTATAAGATAATTGTATTTCAGAAAAACTATAGTTACTGGTATCCACCTGAAATTCAAAGTAAGGGGTACTAGTATAGGTCGGTGGGCTTGTAATAGCCTTCCAGCCGTTAGTGCTGTTTCCAGACGTAGTAGCAATCTGCCAAGAGTTTACGCTGCTGGTTCCGCCGGTCCCCGTGTCAATACTGGCGGTGGCGCCTGTATTGAGTCCCGCAGTGGCAGTGGCCGAACTGACGCCAGAAGCCAAAGGGCTGGTATAGGTGGGGCTTGCGCCAGTGCCCCCATCCCCTGAATTAAAGTTCCAGCGTACAAGCGTGGTTTTGGCAGTACCACAATCGTAAGTATTAGTTCCCGACGAACTCACTACCAACGTGGCCGAAGCCTTGCTACCGGTATCGAGCGTATCGATGAACAAGTTTTGCGTGGTGTTAGGATAGCTGCCGTTCGTCCCCGCCGTCACCGTGATGCTGATGGTGCATATGCTATTGGCAGCCACGGTAATGTTGGAGAACGAGGCCGAGGTCGCGCCGACCGTGAGTGAAGACGGTGTGGGACTGCCGCAGCCACTGGGTGTCACGGTCGTCGCGCTAACCGTCATACCGGCAGGCCAGCCGGTGGTATCGGCGAAGTTGAGGTTACTCAGTGCATTCGAGCTGATGTTGGTAATCGTATAGGTCAGCGTCGAATTCGCGTTCGGGGCAATGGTATTGGGAGAAAACGCCTTGGTAATCGTGGCCGGGCTGATAATATTGGCAAAGCGCGTCGAGACACCATAATCGCTGTTGTAGTGGTAGCTGGAACCAGAGAAATCATAGATCAAGGTACTGAGCGGTTCAGGGTTAACCAGCGGCGCGCCGGGCACGGAAAGAATCTTGACATGATACGTTTCGCTGATGGTTCCGCCAACTTTGCCCACGTCCAAGCACGAACGATAGTTGGGGCTACTGGGGTTGGAATCCCAAAGGCAGGCATCCCCATACAGTTTATCGTTCGGGCTGGAAACGTAAGACGAAGTATCGGCAGAATAAGTGGACGAAACCGATATCAATTGGAAAATGGTATTGGGCAGGCTAATGAAGGTTTCGGATTGTTCATAACCATTCGTGGCGGTGGCGCCATCGACCTTGATGTCGTACTCATTCCCTACGATCAAAGTCATAGTCCCGCCAACCCCCACCGCAGTGAGTGAACCGCCATGGAGTCCATAGGAAATCCCCGTCACCGAGTTACGCGACTGGGAAACCAAGTGCTCCACATACACTTGGCGCGGGGTGGGCGTGCTGCCGGTGGTTGTGCCTGAATCGGCCGTGACGGCGATATGGTAGTTGCGCGTGGTGTCATACGCTGCGGAATCGCGCGTTATCTCCACCTCGAAATACACATCGGTGCAGGTGCTGGCCGCCAGGCTGGATACGGAAATACTGGTGTTAGTGCCGGAACGATTGTTAATATAGGAGTTGCTTGAATCCCACACGAACGAAGCGGTGAGATTGGAAGCAGCCGATCCGCCGGTATTACAGATCCGTGCCCCCACCGGAAAATCGTTCGGCCCAACGTTGACGTTGTTGCTGTCCAAACCAACCACATTCCAGGTGATGGGCGTCACGGTCAGCGTCGTCGCTGCGTGTGTTGGCAGCGCCACCAGCGTCAACAACGCCAGCACCAGCCAAATCGCCCAGCGGACCATCCCACCATGAGTCGTCGTGAAATTCCCCTTTAACCCAGCGCCACGCGGCCACCTGTAACTCGGTCCAGTCAAATCGCGTCTCATATCACATCCCATTAACGTTCTTACTTAGAAGCTGCTTGGAAACCCTCGGCTCACGCCAATCGGTTAGCCATCAATTTGATCATCGCCGATAAATCCAGGTTTCGCTGGTCGGCATCAGGCACTCATAACCCTCGCTGAGGCGTCGGGGATGGTTGAACCAAGCAAATGCTCGCTCGACCCCCCAGCGCCGAGGCAACAAGACGACCGACAGGACGAATGGGAAGCGATGGGCGACCCACTCGAGCAAGCGCCCACGGTATCCACCATCGCGCAGACGTACCTGCGGGGGGTCATGGACGCGCATCCACCTGCCATCGCGGCGCCAGCGGCGAAAGTCAGAGTACACGGCGCTCCAAGGCGAGCCGTCCCGCGGCAACGGCCACTACGGAACCCACCCTGGGATCGGTTCATTCTGACCTGTCTAACAACAAATAGGAGCGCAGAGCGCCCCTATTTGTTGTTACTGCGTGCATACAGTGGTCCACTTAGGGCTTTCATGCCCAGCAATTCCCATAGCACTCCAGCTATTTGAACTTCAAAACTGGATTCAGCAAATATCTTGCCAAATAATCATATGATTAATGAATCAGCAATAAATCGTAAGCCGTCACTCGTAAGCTGTCACACTGCGACGCCCGACCGGCGGCTGGGACGCCTCACGGCTTTTACCGCCACTCCTCGCCACGGTCGTGGCGTGGTGGCGGCGGCGTGTAGTCACCGTCGTCCTCCTTCCAGAATCGGTTGTGTGGAGGGCGGCGCCCACCGTCGCAGTCGATCACCCCTTTGCGGCACAGCGTATCGCGCCAAGTGTACTTCAGGAAATACTGGGCGAACGGCCGCGACAACGGCTCGAACTCCACCCGCCGCGACGGCGACCATTCGCTCTCACCGTAGCCGGTACCCGGTTCCGCCCGCGCTCCAGGCGCGGCGCCGAGAGGCGCGGACTTCTCCCGCAACCCACGCTGGTTGCCGTAACCCGAACCCTCTTGAGCCCACGGCTGCGGCCTGTCGGGCGCACGCTCCCGGAATGCCGCCACCGCGATCACACCCATCGCCGAATAATCGCCCCAGGCCCCGGAGTAGGAATCGCCGGCGTCGGTGAAATAAAAGCGGTTGACCCGGTTCTTGCCGGTCCGCCAGCCTTCATAGGTTTCTTGCTGATACGGTCCGAGCACGTACATCCGCTCGTCCGGACGCAGGTTGGAACGGTCGCCGGAAATGATGTTGCGGCCATCCACCGCAATCACCACGCCGATGCGCTGGTTGCTGCGATTACGGATCTGGACCGAATATTTCTGGTCGCGCACCGCCTCCACATAGGCCTTGAACACGCTCGATCCCCGCCGCCCATCAAGCGGATACTGTGGATAGGGTCGGCCACCATCGTTGACCACCTCCACCTCCACCTTGCCGCTATCGAACCGCTGTGCCCCCGCCAGTATCGGAACCAGCAGCACCCATATTGCCATCAGCCCTGTTTGCCATTTCATCTTCATCGAACCTGCTCCCGATGGGTTGTCATCAATCCGCGGTTTCCAAACCCCGCCATTCTCGTCATGCGATCCAGCCTAAGTGGCGACGGCTGAATCCCTACTGAACACTTGAGCGATTTTCCATTGCCGCCGTCCCCAAAAAAACAGCTTGGAATTCAGTCTCGATTCATTATTAACCGATTAAGCTGTAAGCTAATTTAAAATCTTTATAGGGAAGTTGCCCTTTCATGCCCGACCATCTCCAACAACCGCGTTGCCTGCCGCTCCTCGTGTTAACCGGCGTGCTGGCCGTCACCGGTGCGCAGGCGCAGTCCGGGTACCGACAACAGGGGGACGAGCGCGGTCCGCCGCCCCGCCAGTTCGCCGATCCCGATCGCGCCGCCAACGCCGCGCGTCAAGCCACCGGCGGGCGGGTGTTGGGCGTGCAGGGCTCCGAACGCGATGGCCGGCCAGGTTACCGGGTTCGCATCCTGCAACCGGACGGCCGCGTGCGCAGCCTGCATTACGATGCCGCCAGCGGCACGATGCGTGACTGAATTCTCTCCCTCGACCGAACGGATAACTCCATGCGTATTCTGATCATCGAAGATGAAGCACCGTTGCTGGAACGCGTGACCGCCCAGTTACGCGAGCAGGGCTACGCCGTGGACACCGCCGCCGACGGCCGCACCGGTTTGTACCTCGGCCAGGAATATCCGCTGGACGCGGCGGTGGTGGATCTCGGCTTGCCGGATCTGTCGGGAATCGAAGTGATCAGCCGCTGGCGGGCCGCGGGGCGACGCTTCCCCATCCTGATCCTCACCGCCCGCGGCCGCTGGCAGGACAAGGTCGAAGGATTAGAAGCCGGCGCCGACGATTATCTGGTCAAGCCGTTTCATATGGAAGAACTATTGGCGCGGTTGCGGGCACTGATTCGCCGCACCGGCGGCTGGACTCAGTCGCTGTTGAGCTGCGGTTCCATCACTCTGGATACTGGCGCGCAACTGGTAACCCTCGCCGGCCAACCGGTGGAGGTCACCGCCTACGAATACAAACTGCTGGAGTACCTGATGCTGCATGCCGGCATGGTCATTTCCAAGACCACACTGACCGAACATCTCTACCAGGAAGACGAGGACCGCGACAGCAACGTGCTGGAAGTGCTGGTCGGCCGACTGCGCCGCAAACTCGACCCGGATCGGACACTCAATCCGATCGAGACGTTGCGAGGTCGCGGTTACCGATTCGCCCTGGAACGGTCTTCCGGCTGAGATGAGGTCCCTCAGCGGCCGCCTGCGCATCGCCGCCAGCGTGGTGCTGGCCGCCTTCCTCGGCCTGACCGGCCTGACCCTGGATCGAGCGTTCCGCGATAGCGCCCTGGCCGCCGCCCGCGAACGGCTGCAAGCGCAGATCTACATGCTGCTGGGCGCGGCCAATTTGGACGCCTTCAACCGCCTAGCCCTGCCAAAAGTCTTGCCGGAAGCGCGCTTCTCCACCCCGGATTCCGGCCTGTACGCCGATGCCATGGACAATCAGGGCAACCTGGTCTGGCGCTCGCCGTCGCTGCTGGGCATGGCGCTGCCCTTTTTTCCAGCGGTGCGCACCCCCGGCGACACCCAGTTCGCGCCATTGATCTCTTCCGACGAGACCAAGACCCCACTGTTCGTGCTGGCCTTCACCGTCAGCTGGGAAATCGCCGCCAACCAGTACCGGCTCTATACTTTCCGGGTGGCTGAAACCCAGTGGAATTTCCTCGACCAGCTCTGGAACTTCCGCCGTAGTCTATGGGGCTGGCTGCTGGCGGCGACCGGCGTGCTGCTGGCGGCTCAGGGCCTGATCCTGCGTTGGAGCCTGAAACCATTGCGGCGGGTCGCCACCGAAGTCACCGAGATCGAAGCCGGCCGACGCGCCGAACTCAGCGGCGACTATCCCGAGGAACTGCAACCGCTGACCGTCAATCTGAATGCCCTGCTGCGCCAGGGCCATGCCCACTTGGAGCGCTACCGCAATGCCTTGGGCGATCTGGCCCATAGCCTGAAGACACCGCTGGCGGTGATGCGCGGCGCCCTGGACAATGGGACGAGCCACGCCGAGCTGCGACGGACCCTACAAGAGCAGTTGGAGCGGATGAACCGCACGGTGGACTACCAGTTGCAGCGGGCCGCCGCCTCCGGGCGCATCGCCCTGAGCACACCGTTGCCGGTCGCGCCGGTCGCCCGCAAGATC
>Ga0116151_10001519_pt1 | contig 21795 bp, 12 predicted proteins | sample AD_UKC117_MetaG_FD_89893 | JGI IMG/M metagenome (GOLD analysis project Ga0116151, IMG submission 89893) | Active sludge microbial communities of municipal wastewater-treating anaerobic digesters from Hong Kong - AD_UKC117_MetaG | ecosystem: Engineered > Bioreactor > Anaerobic > Digestate... | reverse complement strand
TTCTCCTGCAGGCCGCGCAGGATGGCGATGGTGGCCTCGACGCTGGGCTCCTCGACCAGCACCTTCTGGAAGCGGCGCTCGAGCGCGGCGTCCTTCTCGATGTACTTGCGGTATTCGTCGAGCGTGGTGGCGCCGATGCAGTGCAGCTCGCCGCGCGCGAGCGCGGGCTTGAGCATGTTGCCGGCGTCGATCGCGCCCTCGGCCTTGCCGGCGCCCACCATGGTGTGGAGCTCGTCGATGAAGACGATGATGCGGCCCTCTTCCTGGGCGATCTCCTTCAGCACCGCCTTCAGGCGCTCCTCGAACTCGCCGCGGTACTTGGCGCCGGCGAGCAGCGCCGCCATGTCGAGCGACAGCACGCGCTTGCCCTTCAGGGTCTCGGGCACCTCGTCATTGACGATGCGTTGCGCCAGGCCCTCGACGATCGCGGTCTTGCCCACGCCCGGCTCGCCGATCAGCACCGGGTTGTTCTTGGTACGGCGCTGCAGGATCTGGATGGCGCGGCGGATCTCGTCGTCGCGGCCGATCACCGGGTCGAGCTTGCCGCTGCGCGCACGCTCGGTGAGGTCGAGGCAGTACTTGGCGAGCGACTCGCGCTGGCCCTCGGCGTCCTGGGTGCCGACATTGGCGCCACCGCGCACGGCATCGATGGCGGCCTCCAGCGCCTTGCGCGCGAGCCCGTTTTCCTTGAGCAGGCGGCCGGCCTCGCCCTTGTCGTCACACAAGGCGAGCAGGAACATCTCGCTGGCGATGAACTGGTCGCCGCGCTTCTGCGCTTCGCGGTCGGTGACGTTGAGCAGGTTGTTGAGGTCGCGGCCGATGCTGACCTCGCCGCCATGGCCCTCGACCTTGGGCAGGCGGCCGATGGCGCGCCCCACAGCGGTCTTGAGCGGCGGCACGTTCACGCCGGCGCGCTGCAGCAGCGACACGCTGCCGCCGTCGTCCTGATCAAGGAGGGCCTGCACCACGTGCAGCGGCTCGATGAATTGCTGATCGTTGCCCACGGCGATGCTCTGTGCATCGGCCAGGGCCTGCTGGAACTTGGTGGTGAGCTTGTCGAAGCGCATGGGGACGATCCTCGGGATTCGTTGAACTAAACCCTATGTGGGGCGCATCCGCCGCGCTTCAAGTACCCGCTCAGTGATGCGGCCGGTTCTGACCTGGAATGTCGGGGTAGCGCACGTAGTCGACCAGGTCCTGGATCTCCTGAGGCGGCGGCTTGGTCAGCAGGCTGACCACGACGATGGTTGCGAAGCCGAGCGGCACGCCGAACACACCTGCCGAGATCGAGTTGATGTCGAACCAGGCGTTCACCATCGAGCCGCCGAAGAAGGGGTGGGTGTGCACCACGTAGAAGACCGTGACCGCCAGCCCCGCGAGCATGCCGGCGACCGCGCCGGGACGATTGGCGCGCTTCCAGAAGATGCCCAGCACGAGCGCCGGGAAGAAGGCCGAGCCGCCGATCGAGAACGCCAGGCCGACCATGAAGAGGATGTTGTCCGGCCGCATCGACGCAACCCAGGCCGCCACCACCGCCACCACCAGCAGCTGCGACTTGGAGATCACCAGCCGGCGGTGGGTCGTGGCCTGGGGATTGATCACCTTGTAGTAGAGGTCGTGCGACAACGCGTTCGAGATCGTCAGCAGCAGACCGTCGGCGGTGGAGAGCGCGGCGGCCAGCCCCCCCGCCGCGACCAGGCCCGAGACGACGTAGGGCAGGCCGGCGATCTCCGGCGTGGCGAGCACGATCACGTCGGTATTGAGGCGCAGCTCGGCCAGTTGCAGGATGCCGTCGCCGTTGAGGTCCTCGATGCGCACCAGCCCCACCCTGCCCCAGGACGCCACCCAGTCGGGCAGGATCGCGATGCTCGAGCCGACCAGGTTGTTATAGACCTCCCACTTGGCGAACACGGCGTAGGCCGGCGCGGTGACGTAGAGCAGGAAGATGAAGAACAGCGACCACAGCACCGAGCGACGCGCCTCCATGACGCCGGGCGTGGTGTAGTAGCGCATCAGGATGTGCGGCAGCGCCGCCGTACCCACCATGAGCACGAACATCAGCGCGAGGAAGTTGTTGCGCGCGGTGGCGGACTCGTCCGCGGTGGCGCCCGGATGCGCCTCGGCGTGGCGCGGCGGCGGTCGGGCGCGCTCGAGGGCCTCGGCGCGGGCGCGCTGCCAGGCCTCGCTTGCCTGCGCCGGCGTGCGCGGCAGGTCACGCAGGGCGCGCTCGGCAAGCGCGATGTCGCGCGCCGGCGCGTTGCCCAGGCGCATGCCGTTGAGCTCCTCGATCATGCGCCGGCGCTCGTCCTCGAGCGAGGCGGGCAGCGCAGCGATCTTGTCGGCGTAGTCTTGCGCGCGCGCGGTGTAGAGATCGCGCACCTCGCGCTCGGAGGGAGCCTCGAAGAGCGCGTCCTCACGCGCGCTGATCTGCTGCAGCACCGTCCCGTAGACCGCCTGCGGGATCGGAATTCCGGTGAGCTTGTAGGACAGGATCACCACAGGCACCAGGTAGGCGATGATCAGGATCACGTACTGCGCCACCTGGGTCCAGGTCACCGCGCGCATGCCGCCGAGGAAGGAGCACACCAGGATGCCGGCCAGCCCGATGAAGAGTCCGATCTCGAACTCCACGCTGACGAAGCGGCTGGTCACCAGGCCGACGCCGTAGATCTGCGCCACCAGATAGACGAAGCTCGCCAGCACCGCGGCGGAGAGGCCGACCAGGCGGGCGACGTTGCCCTGGTAGCGCGCGCCGAGGAAGTCCGGGATGGTGTATTGGCCGAACTTGCGCAGGTAGGGCGCGAGCAGCAGGGCCACCAGCACGAAGCCGCCGGTCCAGCCGGTCACGAAGGCCAGGCCCTCGAAGCCGCTGAAGTACAAGGTTCCGGCCAGCCCGATGAAGGACGCCGCGCTCATCCAGTCGGCAGCGGTCGCCATGCCGTTGAACAGCGCCGGCACGCGACGCCCGGCGACGTAGTACTCGGAAACGTCGGAGGTGCGCGAGAGCACGCCGATGGTGGCGTAGATCGCGATCGTGACGAACAGGAAGACGTGGCCGATGAGCTGCTGCGAAAGCCCCATGCTCTCGCCGATCGCCAGCAGCACGACGAAGACCGCGAAGCCGAGGGTGTAGATCCCGTAGTAGCGGCGCAGCTGGCGCGCGAAGCCGAGGTTGCGCCTCAAGGGGAACGCTCTCCGCTCGGCCCGCGCGCCCGGGTCATCAGTACTTGATCCGCGCGTAGTAGGTCTTCTCGGCGGCCTCGCGCGCGTCACGCAGCGTGCGGATGCCCTTCTCGGCGAGCAGCGGGATCAGCTTGAGGAAGACCTCGGCGGTCACGATCGCGTCACCGAGCGCGGTATGACGCCCGATGATGGTCAGCCCGAGGCGCTCGGCGATCGCCTCCAGGCGGTGCGACTCCTGGTTGGGGTGCACGACCGCCGACAGCAGCAGGGTGTCGATCACCGGGTGATCGAAGCGCAGCCCGGTCTGTTCTTCCTTGAGCTGCAGGAAGCGCATGTCGAAGGCGGCGTTGTGCGCGATCAGCACGGTGTCGGCGGAGAAGGCGTGGAAGGCGGGCAGCACCTTGTCGATGGTGGGCTGGCCGCGCAGCATCTCGGAGGTGATGCCGTGAATCTTCGCCGACTCGGGTGCGAGCGGACGCTCCGGGTCCACCAGCTGCTCGAAGGACTCGGCGCGCAGCAGCTTGCCGTTGAGGATGCGGGTCGCGCCGATCTGGATGATCTCGTCGCCCTGCGAGGGGTTGAGCCCGGTGGTCTCGGTGTCGAACACCGTGTAGCTGAGCTCGGAGAGCAGGCGGTCGTCGAGCGCGTGGGACTTCTCCGACCAGGCGAAGAGGTCGAAGTCGTAGTACTCGGGCCGGCTCTCGCCGCGCAGGTAGGTCTCGGCCTCGGCCTGCTCCTGGGGCGTCGCCGCCGGCAGCAGGATGCGGAAGAAGGCGCGGTGGCGCACCTTCTCGCGCTCGAGCCACATCTCGCCGTCGTGGCGGTCGATCACGTCGCGTACGGTGAGCGGGCTGCTCTCGTCCTCGATCTTCATCGGCTCGAGCTCCCAGCTCATCACCGTCTCGGTGCTCATCGCCTGCCCGGACCAGATCAAATCGAGGTGCACCAGGCGACCGGCCGCGGTGAGCCGGAAGCGCACCTCGCGCACCTCGAACTCGTCCGACAGCCGGCTGGCAAGGTAGGTGATGGCCTGGATCAGCGAGAAGCTGTCGACCTTCACCCACAGCGTCTCGTCGACCTCCTCGAGCTTGGTGGGCAGGCCGATGCGGGCCTCGATGCGGCGCTGCGCCGCGGCGATCAGGTCGGCGCCGAACATTTCCTCGAGCGGCCAGCGCGCCTTCAGCGAATCGGCGAACTCGTTGGCGGTCTGGTCGAGGCGCTGGCTCATCGACTGCACCTCGTCGCGAACCACCTTGCGGAAGCGCGTGCGCATCTCGTCGGGGAGGTCCTCGAATTCCAGCATGTCGGCCGCTGCGCGCACGTTGGCGAGCGAGGCGCGGCTGCCCTCGGTGAGGTTGTGCAGCATCTGGTCGCGGCGCGACTCGGTCTCGAAGTTGCGCGTGATGTTGTCGAGCATGAGGATGAAGCCGGTGAGCGTGCGCTCCGGGGCGCCCTCCGCAGCCGCGGCTGCCGCTGTCGCCGGCAAGGTCTCGTCCGCCGCGCCGACCACACCCGCGTCACCCTGCTCCGCGCCCTGTCCGCCCGCGGTCTCGCCCTCCGCCGCGGCCGCAAGGGCCGGCGCCGCCAGCGACAGCACCGGCGCCATCTGCACGCGCAGCAGCTGGCCTGCCCGGGTGGTGGTGACGAAGTTGGCCTGCGCCTGCGTGGCGCCGCGGCGCAGGCGCTGCTGGATGGTGTCGAGCGCGTGCGCGATCAGGTTGCGCTCGAATACGCCGTAGATCGAACGCCCGAGGCCGATCAGCTCGCCGCCGCCGGCCACGCCCGGGGCCTCGGAGAGCGCGCGGAACTGCGCGCGCGCACGGTTGTTGTAGAGCAGCACGCGGCCGTCGAGGTTGCACACCACGACGCTCTGGGTGAGCTCGGACATCAACGCGGCGAGGCGGTCCTTCTCGAGTTCGACCGAGGCCTTGGCGCGCGCGATCTGCGCCTCCACGTCCTCCAGCAGCGCATCGCGCTGGCTGGCGAGCTCGTTGGCGGCGACCGCGAGTTGCTGAACCTCGGGCGGCCCCTCGGGCTGCACGCGGAAGCCGCGGTTGGCGCCGAGCATCAGGCGCAGGTTCTCCGACATGCGCAGCAGCCCCTGTACGTACTGGCGGAAGAGCACCCGCACCACGCCCACGCCGGCCGCGAAGCCCATCGCGGTGAGCAGCGTGCCGAGCGTGAGGTGAGGCGACAGCACCTTCACCAGCATTTCGCGCGCCTCGCCTGCGGTCTCGACCCAGACGATCAGCGCAGTGAGCAGGAAGGGTCCGGTCATCAGCAGGAACAGCACGACGACCGCGAGCATGAATCGCGTACGTGCCTGCATGGCTCAGTGCTCCAGCAGGCTGCGCACCTTGTCCACCAGCTCGCGGGTGGAGAAGGGCTTGGTCATGTAGGCGTCGGCACCGAGCGCCAGGCCCTTGGCGACCTCGGTGTCGCGGCCCTTGGCGGTCAGCATCAGGATCCGGATCCCCGCCATCTCGGGATCGGAGCGGATCTCCTGGCAGACCTCGAAGCCGCTCTTTTTCGGCATCATGACGTCGAGCAGCACCAGATCGGGCCGCGAGGCGCGGATCCGGCGCACGGCCTCCTCGCCGTCGTTGGCCACCTCGACCTGATAGCCCTCGCGCTTCATGAGGAACTCCAGCGAAATGACGATGTTCTGTTCGTCGTCGGCAATCAGTACTTTCTTGTCCATCAGCGTCTCCTCCCCGCCCGATATTCTATGTCATCCCTCGCCCGCCGCCGACTTCAGCGGCAGCTCGAAGGAGAATGTCGCGCCCTCGCCCGGCACGGACTCCAGCCACAGCCGACCGCCGAAGTGCTCGACGATCTGGCGGCTGATCGGCAGGCCCAGGCCGGTGCCCTGCGGCCGCGAGCGCTCGTCCCCGCCCTGGCGGAACTTCTCGAATACAACCGGCTGCTGGGCCGGCTCGATCCCCGGTCCGTTGTCCTTCACCGCGACGCGACAGCGCTCGCCGTCGCAGCTCAGCGTCACGTCCACCCGACCGCTGCCCGTGGGCACGAACTTCGCCGCGTTCGACAGCAGGTTGAGCATCACCTGCAGCAGGCGGTCGTGATCGGCACGCAGCGTCGGCACCGACTCCGGCAGGTGCAGGTGCAGCTCGGCGCCGCGGTCCCGGAAGAGCTGCAGCGTGGCGTCGCCGGAGTGGCGCACGAGCTCGCACAGGTCGATGTCGGTGTTGTGCCACTCGGCGTGGCCGGATTCGATCTTGGCCATGTCGAGCACCTGGTTCACCAGGCGCGACAGGCGCACCGTCTCCGACACGATGATGCCCAGGAAGCGCTGGCGATCCTCGACGTCGATGTCGGGATCGTCGAGCATCATCTCGGAGAGCGCGCGGATCGAGGTCAGCGGCGTGCGCAGCTCGTGCGTCACCGAGGACATGAAGTCGTCCTTCAGGCGGTCGAGCTCCTGCAGGCGCTCGTTGGCGGCGCGCAGCTCGGCGGTCGCGGCCTCGAGCGCGCGCGACTTCTCCTCGAGCTTGTGCGAGTAGGCGCGGACCTGCGAGGCCTCGTCGAGGATGTCCATGACCTCGCCGAGCCCGAGCGGCTCCGCCTGCACCACGGTCGACACCATCACCCGCGCCGAGGCGCTGCCGATGGCGCCGGCGAGAAGGGTCTCGGCGAAGTGGACCAGCTCGGGATCGGCCTTGAGCTCGGAGACCCGCTGCAGGCCATGCGAGCGCGCGTAGGCGCCGAAGGCCTCCTCGGTACGGCGCTGGCCGAGGAAGCGCGCCACCAGCGGCACCAGCTCGCCGGCCTCGGCGCCGGTGCGCCAGAAGCTGGCCGGCGGCGCGTCACCACGCCGGAACACATCGACGAAGAGCGCGCCCTGGGTGGCCTCCGGTCCGGTCGGCACGCGCAGCATCGACACCGCGACGTAGCAGCCGATGTTGGCGAGCAGGCTCCAGAACAGCGCGTGGCTGATGTTGTCCAGGCCGGTGAGCCCGAAGAGCTGCTCGGGCCTGAGCCAGCCTAGGCCGAGCACGCCGTGCTCGAGGAAGCCCGGATCGAGCCAGCCCGACTTGGCGAACGACGGCAGCAGCAGCGTGTAGACCCACACCGCGAAGCCCGCGAGCAGGCCGGCGAGCGCGCCCTCGCGGGTGCCGCCACGCCAATACATGCCGCCGATCACCACCGGGGCGAACTGCGCCACCGCGGCGAAGCTGATGAGGCCGATGCTGACCAGCGCGTAGGCCTCGCCGGCGAGGCGGAAGTAGAGATAGCCGAGCAGCAGCAGCACCACGATCGCGCCGCGGCGGATGCCGAGCAGGAGCCCGGTGAGGTCGCGCTCGCGCGCGAGGTCGAGCCGCCGGCTGCGCAGCAGCATCGGCATCACGAGGTCGTTGCACACCATCGTGGACAGCGCGATCGCCTCCACGATCACCATGCCGGTGGCTGCGGACAGGCCGCCGATGAACACGAGCAAGGCGAGCGCATTCTGCCCATGCGCGAGCGGCAGGGTCAGCACGAAGGTGTCCGGGTCCACCGTGCCGCTGCCAAAATGCAGCAGCCCGCCGATCGCGACCGGGATCACGAAGAGGTTGATCGCCAGCAGGTAGGCGGGAAAGACCCAGGTGGCGCGGCGCAGGTGCTGCTCGTTGACGTTCTCCACCACCGCGATCTGGAACTGCCGCGGCAGGAAGATGATCGACAGCATCGCCAGCAGGACGTGGGCGAACCAGCCGCCGTAGCCGAGCCGGCCGGCGCCGTCGAAGGCGAGCAGGCGTTGCAGCTCGGGCACCGCCGCGGCGCGCGCGTAGAGGTCGCCGAAGCCGTCGTAGAGCCAGTAGGTGACGTAGACGCCGACCGCGAGGAAGGCCAGCAGCTTGACGACCGACTCGAAGGCGATCGCCGCCACCATGCCCTCGTGGCGCTCGGTGGTGTCGAGGTGGCGGGTGCCGAACAGCACGGTGAAGGCGGCGAGCGCGAGCGCGATGTAGAGCGTGCCGTCCTGCCACCAGCCGGACTGGCTCTCGATGCGGAACAGCGTGTCGTGCTCGCCCACCAGCAGCGCGTAGCCGCTGGAGATCGCCTTCAGCTGCAGCGCGATGTAGGGCACGATGCCCACCACCGCGATCAGCGTGACCAGCCCGCCGAGCAGGTGGCTCTTGCCGTAGCGCGAGGCGACGAAGTCGGCGATCGAGGTGACCCGGTAGCTGCGCGCGATCCGGATCATCTTGAGCACGACCAGCCAGGCCAGGGTGAGGCCCAGCGTGGGCCCGAGATAGGTCGGCAGGAACCACGGCCCGCCCGAGGCGGCGCGACCGACGCTGCCGAAATAGGTCCACGCGGTGCAATACACCGCGAGCGATAGACTGAAAACCCAGGGATTGTCGATGACCGAGCGCCCGGCGTCCGCGCGCCGGTCGCCGAAGTAGGCCACCGCGAACAGCAGCAGCAGGTAGGCGAACGAGGCGCCGACGATCAGCCAGCCCGGCAGCATCACGACCTCCGCATCAGCGCGCCCCGCGCTCGACGATCCACGCCACGACCAGGATCAGCGCGATCCACACCGCGAACAGATAGACGTGGAGCAGCGGCAGCCCGAGGACGGTCTGCGGGCGGTCGAACAGGGACAGAATGGGATAGTTCAGCAACACCAGGCCGGCGATGAACACGGCCACCAGGCGCTGCCCGGCCAGACCCTTGCGCATCCTGTCGCTCCCATGAAACGAGCCACGGCAAACGAAATGGCGCAGCACCGCCCTGCTCTTTGCGGCAGGGTCGGCGCGACGCACGAACAGGGGCACGCCTTGCGCGTACCCGGTCTCCCCCCGGCACCGGCTCGCTGGCCGGCTTCCTCCTGTCGTTCAGGAGCGGCCGGGCGCGGGGCGCCCGGCCTGCACTGCATCAGCCCTTGAGCTGCTCGAGGATGTGCGGGTTCTCGAGCGTCGAGGTGTCCTGGGTGACATCCTCGCCCTTGGCGAGCTGGCGCAGCAGGCGGCGCATGATCTTGCCGGAGCGGGTCTTGGGCAGGTTCTCGCCGAAGCGGATGTCCTTCGGCTTGGCGATCGGCCCGATCTCGTGGCCGACCCAGTTCTGCAGTTCCTTGACCACCTTGGCGGCTTCCTCGCCGGTGGGACGCGCGCCCTTCAGCACCACGAAGGCAACGATCGCCTCGCCCGTGAGGTCGTCCGGGCGGCCGACCACGGCGGCCTCGGCCACCTTCTCGTGCGCGACCAGGGCCGACTCGATCTCCATCGTGCCCATGCGGTGGCCGGAGACGTTGAGCACGTCGTCGATGCGGCCGGTGATGGTGAAGTAGCCGGTCTCGGCGTCGCGGATGGCGCCGTCGCCCGCGAGGTAGAGCTTGCCCTTGAAGTCCTCGGGGTAGTAGGTCTTCTTGAAGCGGTCGGGGTCGCCCCACACCGTGCGGATCATCGACGGCCACGGCTTGGTGACCACCAGGATGCCGCCCTGGCCCCAGGGCACCTCGGTGCCGGTCTCATCGACCACCGCGGCCATGATGCCCGGGAAGGGCAGCGTGCACGAACCCGGGATCATCGGGGTCGCACCCGGCATCGGGGTGATCATGTGCGCGCCGGTCTCGGTCTGCCAGAAGGTATCGACGATCGGGCAGCGGCCGCCGCCGACGTTCTCGTAGTACCACTCCCAGGCCGCCGGGTTGATCGGCTCGCCGACCGAGCCGAGGATGCGCAGCGAGGACAGGTCGTACTGCTTCGGATGCACGGCCGGGTTGTTGTCGGCGGCCTTGATCAACGAGCGGATCGCGGTCGGCGCGGTGTAGAAGATGCTGACCTTGTGGTCCTGGATCATCTTCCAGAAGCGGCCGGCGTCCGGATAGGTCGGCACGCCTTCGAACACGATCTCGGTCGCGCCGCAGGCGAGCGGGCCGTAGGTGATGTAGGTGTGACCGGTGACCCAGCCGATGTCGGCGGTGCACCAGTAGACGTCGTTCGGCTTGATGTCGAAGGTGTACTTCATCGACAGCACGGCCTGCAGCAGGTAGCCGCCCGAGGAGTGCTGCACGCCCTTCGGCTTGCCGGTGGAGCCCGAGGTGTAGAGGATGAACAGCGGGTGCTCGGCCTCGACCCACTCCGGCTCGCAGGTCTCGGACTGGTTGGCGACCGCGTCGTGGTACCAGGTGTCGCGACCGGCGACCATGGCGACGTCGGCACCGGTGCGCTTGACGACGATGACGTTCTTGACCGAGTCGCAGCCGCCCAGCGACAGCGCCTCGTCGGCGATCGGCTTGAGCGGCAGCGCCTTGCCGCCGCGGAACTGGCCGTCGGAGGTGATCACGGCCACCGCGCCGGCGTCCTCGATGCGGTCGCGCAGGGCCTGGGCGGAGAAGCCGCCGAACACGATCGAGTGGGTCGCGCCGATGCGGGCGCAGGCCTGCATCGCGACCACGCCTTCGATCGACATCGGCAGGTAGATGATGACGCGATCGCCCTTCTTGACGCCCATGCCGCGCAGGGCGTTGGCGAACTTGCTGACGCGGGCGAGCAGGTCCTTGTAGGTGATGCGGATGACTTCGCCGCCGTCGGCTTCGAAGATCAGCGCGACCTTGTCGCCGAGGCCGTTATTGACGTTGCGGTCGAGGCAGTTGTAGGAGACGTTGAGCTTGCCGTCTGCGAACCACTTGAAGAAAGGCGCGTTCGACTGGTCGAGGACCTGGGTGAAGGGCTCCTTCCAGTCCAGCAACTCCTTGGCGCGGCGGCCCCAGTAACCCTCGTAGTCGTCCTCGGCCTCCTTGCACAGCGCGCGATAACCGTCCATGCCGGACACCGCTGCGTTCTTGACCATCTCTTCCGAGGGGTTGTAAATGCGGACTTGTTGCTCGTTGGACATGCTCACCTCTCCTCAACTGTTCAAATGGTTGAAGCTACCCGTTGCGGGTGGGCTGGTTGAACCCAGCCTTTGATTTGCCCGAACGCCGACGCCCCCTTGCGGGCCCTCCCCGTCCGGACACTCGGATGCCGTTCGAAACGCCGGCATTAGAGAACAGCTATCTTACACAGGACTTACACCGCCTCGCCAGCGACGGCCGGCGGGGCCGGTGGTAGAATCCGGCGCCACTCCGGGCCTCGCGGCCCGGTCGCGTCATTCTGCCCCCATGTCATTCCGGAGACCAAGCGCCATGACGATCATTCGCCAGGAAGACCTCATCCAGTCGATCGCGGATGCCTTCCAGTACATCAGCTACTGCCACCCGCTCGACTACATCCAGGCGCTCGGCGAGGCCTACGCGCGCGAGGAGAGCCCGGCCGCGAAGGACGCGATCGCGCAGATCCTGACCAACTCGCGCATGGCCGCCGAAGGCCACCGCCCGATCTGCCAGGATACCGGCATCGCGGTGGTCTTTCTCAAGGTCGGCATGAACGTGCAGTGGGACGCCAAGATGAGCGTCCAGGAGATGATCGACGAGGGCGTGCGCCGCGCCTACAACCACCCCGACAACAAGCTGCGCGCCTCGGTGCTGCTCGACCCGGCCGGCAAACGCCAGAACAGCAAGGACAACACCCCGGCGGTGGTGCACTACGAGATCGTCGCGGGCGACGACGTCGAGGTCATCTGCGCGGCCAAGGGCGGCGGCTCCGAGAACAAGACCAAGATGGTCATGCTCAACCCCTCCGACTCGATCGTCGACTGGGTGCTCAAGACCGTGCCGACCATGGGCGCGGGCTGGTGTCCGCCGGGCATCCTCGGCATCGGCATCGGCGGCACCCCGGAGAAGGCGATGCTGCTGGCCAAGGAATCGCTGATGGAGCCCGTCAACATCCACGAGCTGCGCGAGAAGGCCGCCTCCGGCGCCGCACTCAGCCGCGTCGAGGAGCTCCGCCTCGAGCTCATGGACAAGGTCAACGCGCTCGGCATCGGCGCCCAGGGCCTGGGCGGCCTCACCACCGTGCTCGACGTCAAGATCATGGACTATCCGACCCACGCCGCCTCGCTGCCGGTGGCGATGATCCCCAACTGCGCCGCCACCCGCCACGTGCACTTCCACCTCGACGGCTCGGGCCCCGCGCACCTGCCGACCCCTAAGCTCGAGGACTGGCCGCAGGTCACCTGGAAGGCCGACACCAACGTCGCCACCCGCGTGAACCTCGACACCCTCACCAAGGAAGAGGTCGCCTCCTGGAAGCCGGGCCAGATCCTGCTCCTCAACGGCAGGATGCTCACCGGCCGCGACGCCGCGCACAAGCGCATCGCCGACATGCTGGAGAGGGGCGAGAAGCTGCCGGTCGACTTCACCAACCGCGTGATCTACTACGTCGGCCCGGTCGACCCGGTGCGCGACGAGGTCGTCGGTCCCGCCGGCCCCACCACCGCCACGCGCATGGACAAGTTCACCCGCATGATGCTGGAGAAGACCGGCCTCATCTCGATGATCGGCAAGTCCGAGCGCGGTCCGGTGGCCATCGAGGCGATCAAGGACAACCAGTCGGCCTACCTGATGGCGGTCGGGGGCGCAGCCTATCTGGTGTCGAAGGCGATCAAGGAAGCCAAGGTCGTCGGCTTCGCCGACCTCGGCATGGAAGCGATCTACGAATTCACCGTGCAGGACATGCCGGTGACGGTCGCGGTCGACGCCAAGGGCACCAGCGTGCACAACACCGGGCCGAAGGAATGGCAGGCGAAGATCGGCAAGATCCCGGTCGCCGTCGCCTGAGCCCGCTCCCATCCTGAAGCACCCTGCCCGCTCCCTCGCACGGGGGGGCGGGCGCGGCGCCGGCTCAGGCCCGCGCCAGGCGCCACGGCGCGGGGGGCGACCAGCTCGCCGCCCAGGCGGGGATCCTCTCCGCCGGCATCGGCCGCGCGATCCCGTAGCCCTGCGCCACCTCGCAACCGAGCTCCAGCAGCAGGCTGCCATGCTCCACCTCTTCCACGCCCTCGGCGACCACCTCGCGCTTGAAGGCATGGGCGAGCCCCATGATCGCCTTCAGGATGGCGAGATCCTCGGCGTCATCCACCATCCCGCGCACGAACAGCTGGTCGATCTTGAGGCGCGCCGCCGGTAGCCGCTTGAGATACGCGAGCGAGGAATACCCCGTCCCGAAGTCGTCGAGCGCGAAGGACACGCCGATGCCTGCGCAGGCCTCGACGATGCGCGTGACCTGGGTGATGCTCTCCAGCGCGCTGGTCTCCAGCACCTCCAGTTCCAGTGCACCCGGTCCCAGTTCGGGGTGACGCGCGAGCGCCGCCTGCAGCCGCAGCATGAAATCCGCCGCCTGCAGATGACGCGCGCCCACGTTCACGCTCACCGGCAGGAACAAGCCCCCACGCTGCCAGGCGGCAACCTGCGCGAGCGCCTGCTCGATGACCCAGTCGCCGATCTCGACCGCGAGCGGGTGATCGGCCACCGCCGGCAGGAAGGTCGCCGGCTCGAGCTCGCCCTGGCGCGGATGGCGCCAGCGGATCAGCGCCTCGACCCCTACCACCGCGCCGCTGCGCATGTTCACCTTGGGCTGGTACAGGAGCTGGAACTCGCTCGCGCGCAAGCCCCCGCGGATCGCCGCCAGGGTCTGGTGGCGGCCGCGCTGGGAGCGATCGTGCGCGGTGTCGAAGACGTGGTAGCGGTTCTTGCCGGCAAGCTTGGCCTGGTACATCGCGAGGTCGGCCTGGCGCAGCAGCTGGTCGGCATCGACCTCCTCAGCCTGGGGGTAAAGGGTGAGCCCGACGCTTGCCGAGACCTTCACCTCCTGCCCCGCGAGCGCAACCGCCTGCGACACCGCGCAGAGCAGGCGGCGCACGAGCAATTCACAGGCCTCGACGTCGGGCAGATCGAGCAGCAGCGCGACGAACTCGTCGCCCCCCAGGCGCGAGATGCTGTCGCCCTCGCGCAGCGCCGCCTTCATGCGCGCCGCCACCACCGTGAGCAACTGGTCGCCAGCCTGGTGGCCGAGGGTGTCGTTGATCGACTTGAAGCCGTCGAGGTCGATGTAGGCGAGCGCGAGCTGCTGGCCGCGCCTGCGCGCCTGCGCCATCCCCCGCTGCATGCGGTCGCTGAGCAGGACGCGGTTGGGCAGCCCGGTCAGTGCATCGTAGTGCGCGATGTACTCGAGGCGGGACTCGTGCTCCTTCTGCCGGGTGATGTCGGTCAGCGTGCCGGAGAGCCCCACGACCCGGCCCTGCGCATCGAGTGCACGCCGCGCGCTCATCTCCAGCCAGCGAAAGCCGCCGCCGGCGCAGCGGTAGCGCGCGGCGTGGGTGCAGGACTCGAGTTCGCCCGCGAGCACCTGCTCGACCATCTCGCCGTGCTGCTCGCGATCGTCGGCATGCACGTGGGCGAGAAAATGGCGGCCGAGGCTCTCCTCCAGGGGATGGCCGGTGATGTCGGCCCAGGCCTTGTTGAGGAAGGTCCAGCGCCCCTCCCCGTCGAGCAGGAAGATCACCTCGCGCACGCTCTCCACCACCGACCGGTAGCGTGCCTCGCTCGCCAACAGCCCGTCGTGCGCGCGCTTGCGCTCGATGACCCCGCTGAAGGCGTTGCCCACCAGGGTCATCAGGGTCTTGTCCTCGTCGGTCCAGGAGCGCTCGCGGCACACCGCGTCGAGCCCTATGATGCCGCGCACCTGCCCGTCCACCACCATGGGCACCCCGAGCACCGACCGGATCGACTGCGCCTCGAGCAGCACGCGGTCGGCCTCGGCCTCGGCCGGCAGCGCGGCGACGCTGGGGTAGTCGACGATCCCGAGCTGCTTGATGGTGCGCAGGAAGAGCAGCGAGTCGTCGAAGGGCAGGCCCTGGAGCTTGTCGATCTGCGGCTCGATGCCCTCGGCGCACCACTCGTGGGTGTTGTCGAGCTGGCAGCCGTCCTCGGAGACCTGGAACACATAGGCGCGATCGGCCTCGGCGAAGCGGCCGAGTTCGCCGAGGGCCTGGTCGAGGTGCCCGTCCAGCTCGGCAGGCGCGGCCAGGATCAGCTCGGACGAGATCCGCCCCACCAGGCGCTCGAACGCGATCCGCCCGGTCAGCACGCGCTCGGCGCGCTCGCGCACCAGCTCGGCCGCCACCCGGTCGTCGAAGATCTCGAGCAGGGTGCGCACTGCCGCCTCGTCGTCGAAAGGCTTGCGGCGCAGCGCCACCATCAGGCCGAGTACGCCCCCCTCGCGGTCGAACAGCGGCACGCCGGCATAGGCGTCGATGCCCATGCGCACGAGTTCGCGGTCGCGCGGAAAGCGTTCATGCACCCCACGCGGGTAGATGCACGCCCCCCGCCCGACCGTGCCGTCGCAGGGGGACTCGGCGAGCGCGTAGCGGAACGGACGTATGACGCCGCCGTCGCCCCAGCCCGCGCGCACCTCGACGTGCGCCCCATCGGCGCAGAGCTGGCCGACGAAGGCGATATCCAGATCGAGCGCCTCGACGACGTGCCGGCACACCGCCTCGTAGAAGCCCTCGCCCGACAGCCGCGCATAGCGCGCCGCGAGCGCATCGAGCGCGAGATCGCCGCGCTTGCGCTCGGTGATGTCGTAGCAATAGCCGATGTAGCCGAGGAAGGTGCCGTCGGGGTCGCGGCGCGGATTGCCCTCGTCCGAGATCCACCGGAAGCCGCCGTCGGCATGGCGCAGGCGGTATTCCATCCGGAACGGCTCCCGGCGCGCGAAGGCCTTCCTCCAGGTGTTCAGGCAACCCTCGGCGTCGTCCGGATGCAAGTCGGCCGCCCAGCCCGTGCCCCGGGACTGCTCCAGCGTGCGGCCGGTGAACTGCAGCCAGGTGTCGTTGAAGTAGTTGCACCCGCCCTCGGCATCCGATGTCCAGATCAGCGCCGACTTGCTGTTGGCGAGCTCGCGGAAGTGGCGCTCGCTCTCTTCCAGGGCGCGACGCGCGGTCTTGCGGTCCTCCTCGGTGCGCAGCGCGATGATCATGCTCGCGCAGGTGACCAGCATGGGCTCGAGCTCGACGATCAAGGCCTGGTCGTAGCCCTGCTCCGCATTCGCCAGCCCGACCATGCCGATCAAATGCCCGCCGTGGAACAGCGGCAGGCCGAGAAAGGCCCGCAGTTCGGGGTGTCCGGGCGGCAGCCCCGCGCCGCGGGGATCGCCGGCGGGCGCATTGCAGATCACCGGGGCGGCGGTCCGCACGACCGCACCGAACAAGGTGTCGAGGTTGTGGAACTCGAAGCCACCGGTACGCATGCGCTCGAAGAGGGTGCGCGACTCCGGACTCCACGAGATGTCGCTGAGCCCGTGCATGCGCAGGAAGGACTCCCCGGCTTCATCGTGCAGGACCTCGCCGATGAAGCCGTACTCGCTGCCGGTCAGCGCGAGGAGGTGGTCGAGCATCGCCGAGAAGGTGTCGGAGGAGGAGCGCCCCACCAGCATGCCGCGCTGCAGGGCAGACAGCACCGACAGCATCTGCGCCTGCCGTGCAACGCGCGCCTCCAGCTCCGCGAGCGCAGCCGAGGCGCGCCGTGGCGCCGCTTGCACCCCCTCCTGCCCTGGCTCGACGGGCACGTCACCCGGCAACTCGTTCCCCAAGCCCGACATCCGATCCCCTCGAATCCGCAAGCAAGACAAGCGCGCATCTTAGCGGGAAGCCTTTCCCGGCGGCATGACTGCAACGCCTGGATGCATAAAAAAGGCGCCGACCCTGCCGGTCGGCGCCCTCGATGCGACAGCCCGCGTGGGCGAGGTTCAGCGCTTGCCGTGCGCGGCGAGCTTGAGCCAGGTATCGACCACCGTGTCGGGGTTCAGCGAGATGGTCTGGATGCCCTCGTCCATCAGCCACTCGGCCAGGTCGGGGTGATCCGACGGGCCCTGGCCGCAGATGCCCACGTACTTGCCGAGCTTGTTCGCGGCCTGGATGGACATCGACAGCAGCTGCTTGACCGCCGGATCGCGCTCGTCGAAGGAATGCGCCACCAGCCCCGAGTCGCGGTCCAGGCCCAGGGTGAGCTGGGTGAGGTCGTTCGAGCCGATCGAGTAGCCGTCGAAGTACTGCAGGAACTGCTCGGCCAGGATGGCGTTGGACGGGATCTCGCACATCATGATCAGCTTGAGATCGTTGGCGCCACGCTTGAGGCCGTGCTCGGCGAGCAGGTCCACCACCCCGGCGGCCTCTTCGAGGTTGCGCACGAAGGGGATCATGATCTGCACGTTGGTGAGGCCGAGCTCGTTGCGCACCTTCTTCATCGCCGCCACTTCCATCTCGAAGCAGTCGCGGAAGCTGTGCGCGATGTAGCGCGAGGCGCCACGGAAGCCGAGCATCGGGTTCTCTTCCTCCGGCTCGTAGATCTCGCCGCCGAGCAGCTTGCGGTACTCGTTCGACTTGAAGTCGGACATGCGCACGATCACGGGCTTCGGGTAGAAGGCCGCGGCGATGGTGGCCACGCCCTCGACCAGCTTCTCGATGAAGAACTGCTTGGGCGTCGCGTAGCCGCGCGAGCGGCGGTTGATCTCGTCGCGCAGGCTGGCCGGCACCTGGCCGATGTCGAGGATGGCCTTGGGGTGGATGCCGATCATGTTGTTGATGACGAACTCCAGGCGCGCCAGGCCGACGCCGCCGTTGGGGATCTGCGCGAACTCGAAGGCGAGCTCGGGGTTGCCCACGTTCATCATGATCTTCACCGGGATCTCGGGCAGGTTGCCCATGTCGGTGGTGATGACCTCGAACTCCAGCTTGCCGCGGTACACGTAGCCGGTGTCGCCCTCGGCGCAGGACACGGTGACCGACTCGCCCTCGTGCAGCACGTCGGTGGCATTGCCGCAGCCGACGATGGCCGGGATGCCGAGTTCGCGCGCGATGATCGCGGCGTGGCAGGTGCGGCCGCCGCGGTTGGTCACGATCGCGCTGGCGCGCTTCATCACCGGCTCCCAGTTGGGGTCGGTCATGTCGGTGACGAGGATGTCGCCGGCCTGCACGCGGTTCATCTCGGAGGCGTCGCCGACGATGCGGACCACGCCGGCGCCGATCTTCTGGCCGATCGCGCGGCCGTGGGTGAGCGCCTTGCCGTACTGCTTGAGGCGGTACTTCTCCATCACCAGGCCGGAGTCCTGGCTCTTCACCGTCTCGGGGCGGGCCTGCAGGATGTAGAGCTTGCCATCGACACCGTCCTTGCCCCACTCGATGTCCATCGGGCGGCCGTAGTGCTTCTCGATGATCACCGCGTAGCGGGCGAGTTCGAGCACGTCGGCGTCGGTCAGCGAGAAGCGGTTGCGGTCGGCCTCGGGCACATCGACCGTACGCACCGACTTGCCGGCCACGGCCTTGTCGGTGAACACCATCTTGATGAGCTTGGAGCCGAGGTTGCGGCGGATGATCGCCGGCTTGTCGAGCGCCAGGGTGGGCTTGTGGACGTAGAACTCGTCCGGGTTCACCGCGCCCTGCACCACGGTCTCGCCGAGGCCGTAGGAGGCGGTGATGAACACCACCTGGTCGAAGCCCGACTCGGTGTCGATCGAGAACATCACGCCCGAGGCGCCCGAGTCCGAGCGCACCATGCGCTGCACGCCGGCCGACAGCGCGACGTCGGCGTGGGCGAAGTTCTTGTGCACGCGGTAGGCGATCGCGCGGTCGTTGTACAGCGACGCGAACACCTCCTTCATCGCGTGCAGGATGTTCTCGTAGCCGTGGATGTTGAGGAAGGTCTCCTGCTGGCCGGCGAAGGAGGCGTCCGGCAGGTCCTCGGCGGTGGCCGACGAGCGCACCGCGAAGCTGCCCTCGCCCTCGGCGGTGATGGCCTCGTAGGCGGTCTTGATCTCGGCCTCGAGCTTGGCCGGGAAGGGCAGGTCCACGATCCACTGGCGGATCTGCGCGCCGGTCTTGGCGAGCGCATCGACGTCATCCACGTCGAGCGCGTCGAGCGCGGCGTTGATGCGGTCGGCCAGGCCGTCGTGGGCGAGGAACTCGCGATAGGCCTCGGCGGTGGTTGCGAAGCCGCCCGGGACGCGGACGCTGGAAGGCAGCTGGCTGATCATCTCGCCGAGCGAGGCGTTCTTGCCGCCGACCTTCTCGACGTCGGACATGCGCAGTTCGTTGAAGGGAATCACGTAGCGTGTCATGGGTGGCTTCCGCAAATGTTGGGGAGAAAGCAGAATATCGCGAACGGCAGTGTACGATTTTTTGTGCTGTGCCGCATCACAGGGTTTGCCCCAATACACGCCCCGCCTCCCCGGTCGGGGCCGCAAGGTCCGAAATCATGAACGACATCGCCCGCCGCACCGTCTTCTTCGTCTCCGACGGCACCGGCATCACCGCCGAAACCCTTGGCCACAGCCTGTTGGCGCAGTTTCCGGAGGCGCGCTTCCGGCAGGTGCGCGCGCCTTTCATCGACGACATCGACAAGGCGATCGACTGCGCGACGCAGATCCGCGAGGCCGCAGCCGAGGACGGCGTGCGCCCGATCGTGTTCAGCACGCTGGTCAATCAGGCCACGGTTGATGCACTGCACAAATCCGATGCGCTCTTCCTCGACCTCTTCGAGCGCTTCATCGGACCGCTCGAGGCCGAGCTCGGCCAGCGCTCCACCCATGCCGTGGGTCGCTTCCACGGCATCGCCGACAGCCTCAACTACAAGCACCGCATCGAGGCGATCAACTTCGCCATGGCGCACGACGACGGCATCTCCAGCGAGGGCGAGCTCGCCGAGGCCGACGTGATCCTGGTCGGCGTGTCGCGCTCGGGCAAGACTCCCACCAGCCTATACCTGGCCATGCAATTCGGCGTCAAGGCGGCCAACTATCCGCTGATCCCCGAGGACTTCGAGCGCAACAAGCTGCCCGGCGAGCTGCACAAGTACCGCGGCAAGCTCTTCGGCCTCACCATCGCCCCCGAGCGCCTGTCGCAGATCCGCCAAGAACGCCGCCCCAACAGCCGCTACGCCTCGCTGGAAAACTGCCGCTACGAGATCGACGCCGCGCACAAGCTCATGCGCCGCGAGAACATCCGCTGCCTCGACTCCACGGCAAAGTCGATCGAGGAGATCTCCGCCACCATCCTGCAGACCATCCGGGTCGATCGCCCGGGTTTCTGAGCGCACGGCGGGTGCTTCGACCGGCGTTTTCCTGCGGCATTGGTAGAATGCGGGGTCATGGGTGTCGCCCAAGCCGGCACCCCGAACAGCGCAACAGGAACCCGACATGAAAAGAACGCGCCTCAAGCGCCGCGGCGGCCTCGGCCGCACTGCCGAACAACTCGCCTGGCTCGCCGGCGGGCTGGCCCAGTCCGGCAGCCGGATCGAGGACCACTACTGGGAGACGCAGCTCGCCAGGCTGATCGACGAGACCCTGGCCGACAACGACGAGGAAGTGCTCAACGCCGCGCTCGACCATCTCTTCAGTGCCGACGCTCGCGCCTACGACGAGCTCGCCGACAACATCGAGTCGCGTGCCGAATGTGCCGCCGGCAGCATCGCCGGGCACGACGTCGTGCTGATCGCTGCACCGGTGCTGGCATGGTCGCGCTACCGCATCCCGGCCACCAACATCCCCGCCGCGGTGCTCGCCAACCTGCGCGTGCACCTGCAGGCCCACGTGCTCGCCAAGGGCGCCAGGCTGTCGGTGGCCGACTTCCTCTTCAGCCCCGACCAGCTCCCGCAGGGCTACTGCGCCACCGCGGAGTTCGCCAAGGTGATCTGCGGCGCGGCGGTCGACAACCTCGACCTGCACATCGACACCGAGGGCATGCCCGAGACCGCGCAGTTCCTCTCCGACACCCGCTACCTGCTCGCCGCGGTGGCGGTGCCGCGCGGTGCCGCGCTGTTCCGCTGGCAGGAGCCCGACGGCACGCGCGACGGTGCGCTCGAGCAATGGCGTGCCCAGGGAGGCGCCTGCCTCACCCCGCTGCTGCCCGGCTGCGCGGTCGACCTCGTGCTGCCCGACTCCTACTTCGCCGCCAGCCGGGCCGCCGACAAGGACAGCCGCCCCTACTCGGTGCGTGCATCGGTCGCCTTCCTCGCCACCACGCTGGAGACGCCCGCCGCCAACCTGCGCGCGGTGGTCGCCCCGTTCTGGGATCGCAACCTCGAGGAATACCGCATCGGCTTCACCGCGCGGGGTCGCGACGCGGTGGTGCACGGCGTGGTGTGGCCGCTGCTCGGCGCCGAGGACGAGACCACCGACTGCGTCGCGCAGATCGAAACCGTATTGCGCGAATCCGGTCTCACCGACGTCGTGTCCCTCGAGCACCACTTCCCGCTCGAGTACTGCGACGACTGCGGCGCCCCGCTCTACCCCTCCCCCGAGGGCGAGGTCGTGCATGCCGAGATGCCCGAGGAGCAGGGTGTGCAGGCGCCGCGCCATCTCCACTGATCCGCCACGAGGTAGCCATGGCCCGCGAAGTCGACAAACCCGACGCCGAATGGCGTCGGCAGCTCTCCGACCTGCAGTACCGCGTCACCCGCGAAAAGGGCACCGAGCGCGCGTTCACCGGCGAGTGTTGCCGGCTCCCTGATTCCGCACAAATCTGGCGTCGTTAAACGGCGTCGTTAAACGGCGTCGTCGAGTGGGCGCCGGCGGCGCCGTAAACGGCACGAGGGCCGCGCGCGTCGGCCCTCGTTGTGCTGGGGGCGGGGCTCGATCAGAACGACGGATCGTCGAACGGCAGCTCGGCCTGCGTGAGGCGGTCCTGGCGGTAGTGCTCGAACAGGGCGAGCTCGTAGTGCGCCCAGATGCG
>Ga0116151_10001517_pt1 | contig 21797 bp, 23 predicted proteins | sample AD_UKC117_MetaG_FD_89893 | JGI IMG/M metagenome (GOLD analysis project Ga0116151, IMG submission 89893) | Active sludge microbial communities of municipal wastewater-treating anaerobic digesters from Hong Kong - AD_UKC117_MetaG | ecosystem: Engineered > Bioreactor > Anaerobic > Digestate... | reverse complement strand
CTCCTTGATGGCGCCCAGCGCCTACTCGAGCTTGTTCCGCTCGCGGCTGAGCTGCAGAAGCTCCTTCTTGGTCAGGCCGCTCTGCTGCTCGCCGAGCCGACTCTCCAGCTCACGCAGCCGGCGGATCGAGTTCGAGATCGTCCGCCAATTGGTCAGCATGCCGCCGAGCCAGCGGTGGTTGACATAGTATTGGCCGCAGCGCTGCGCCGCCCGGGCGACCGGCTCCTGCGCCTGCCGCTTCGTGCCGACGAAGAGCACCCGGCCGCCGCCGGCGACCACGTCGCGCACTGCCTGCAGGGCGCGATGCATCAGGGGCACGGTCTGCGTCAGGTCGAGGATATGCACCCCGTTGCGCACGCCGAAGATGTAGGGCTCCATCCGCGGGTTCCAGCGCCGCGTTTGATGCCCGAAATGCACGCCAGCCTCGAGCAGCTGGCGCATCGTGAAGGTCGGGAAAGCCATTGGTCGTCTTTCTGTGTCCGGTTGAGCCGCCGCGGATCTCGATCCGGCTGGCGCCGGACACCGGTGCAGGCACGTGGCCCGCTAGCGATCCGCGTGAGAGATGGTGCGCTCTCTACGCGCGCCGACCGACAAAAGCAAGCCGGCCGGGGACGTCAAATCGCACTCATCAGCCGCCTTCGCCGAGGAGCCCGGCCAGCGCTCGGCCGGAAAGGAAGGCTGCCTCCACGTTGCGGCTGAGGCACCAGTCGCCGCAAAGGCCGAGCCCGGCCCCCGGATCATGCACCGCGGCCACGCCGAGTGCCCGGGTCACCTGGGCCTGCCGCCAGCAATGCGCTCCCGCATGGAATGGAACATCCGCCGTCCCCGTCACCGCCCGAAATGCCGGCACGAGCTGCTCGAGGACCGCCTCCGGCGACAGCTCGAGATGCGCGGCGGACCAATCCTGCGTCGCATGCGCCGTCCAGGAGTCGCGCCCTTGCCGGCCTCGCTTGGTGGTGTTCCGCGCGATCCAGGCGAGCGGCCCCTCATCGATCACCCGCGCATCGAATCCGTGGAGGTCGAGTGGCGGGTCGAAGGCCAGCAGCAGCGCCCAGCAGGGCGCCAAAGCCGCCGCTGCTGTTGCGGCAACGAGCGCCTCAGGCGGCGCCTCGACGGTGCCCAGGAGCTGGCCCGCGATGACCGGCGGCAGGGCCAGCCCTACGCGGTCGAACGGCCCGTGCCGGGCACCGCCCTCGTCCTCGAGCCACCAGGACCCGCCATCTCGCGAGAGCCTGACAATCTGACAGCCGGTCCTGGTCTCGATCCCATGCAGCAGCGCCTCCAGAGGCGCTGCCATTGTCGGGCGGCCGACATAGGCCGCCACCCCGTCGCGGTCCGCCGCCGGCCAGCGAGCGGCGACGCCGGCGGCGACGCCGGCCTCGAGCAGCGCCTTCAGAACCGGGTCGCGCGGCCGGACGAACTGGCCGCCGTAATCGAAGACGGCGCCCTCTTGGTGGCACTGTGCCAAGCGGCCACCGATCCGGGGCTCGCGCTCGTGGATCGCTACTCGCCAGCCCGCATCGGCCAGTGCCCGGGCGCAGGCGACCCCGGCCACTCCGGCGCCGACCACCGCGAAGCGCCCGCTCAATGGTCCCCTCCACCCAATTGCTTCAACAGCATCTCCCGGTCCAACTTGAAATCGCTGGCGATCCAGGCGTCCTCCAGCTCCCGCAGCCTGGCCCCCAGCCCCGGCCCCGGCGCCATGCCGCGGGCGAGCAGGTCCTTGCCACCGACCGGCAGCGATCGCCGACCGAAATCCCGGACAATGCGCCGGGCCTCCGCAACCGTGTCGGGTGCCACAGCAGTGCGGGCGGCCGCAACCACCAGCCGGTCGTCGGCGCCTTCGGTGCCGAGCCGGTAGGCCAGCCGGCGCAGCGTCACCGGTCCTGCATCGATCCCAGGAAGCTCGCCCGACATCGCCTGAGCCAGCCGCTCCCGCTCGGCGTTCGAGAGCCTGAGCCGGGCCGCCACGGCAGCGGGGTCGCTCCGGTCCCGCAGCAGGCAGGCGAGCCGCAGGATCGCCGTCGCGTCCGGTGCGAGGTCGAGCAGTCGCCGGAGATCTTCCAAGGCCGGCTCGCCGGCGAAAACCTGGCGCCAGACGCCGCAGGACCGCATCAGCTCCAGCGCCGCGAGCACGCCCGGCGCCATCAGCAGCCGCAGCACCTCGCTCCGCACCCGCTCGCCCGAAAGGAGGTCGAGCCCGGCCCGTTCAGCCGCCAGGGCGGCCAGCGTCGCCGTATCCGGCGGCACCCGCCCGAAACGGGCCTGGAAGCGAAAGAAGCGCAGGATCCGCAAATAGTCCTCGCGGATCCGGGCCGTCGGCTCGCCGACGAAACGGACGATCCCGGCAGCGAGGTCGGCGCGGCCGCCAAAAGTATCGAAGACGCGCCCGAAGCGGTCGCAGGAGAGCGTGTTGATGGTCAGGTCGCGCCTTGCCGCGTCGGCCGTGAAGCAATCTGTATAGGTGACGACCGCGCGCCGCCCGTCGGTCGCCACGTCCCGGCGGAGCGTGGTGATCTCGAAGCTCCGCGAACCCGTGTGGGCCGTGATCGTGCCGTGTGCAAGGCCGGTCGGGAAGGTCTTGATCCCGGCGTCGGCCAGAAGCTCGAGATTGCGCTCCGGCGTCGCCACGGTGGCTAGGTCGAGGTCGACGATGTCGAGTGTGGGATCGAGCAACGTGTCGCGCACGCAGCCGCCGACGAAGCGCACCTCGGTTCCGTCCCCCTCCAGCGCATCGAGCACGCGCCGGCTGGCCCTGGCCCGGAGCCATGCGGCATGGGCGAGCGGCCGCTCCTCGATCATTGCGGCTCGCTGGCATCGCCATCCGCCGGCGCGCCCTCGTCCGGCACCTCGGCCAGGGGCGGCCGGACGTGGCCCGGCACGACCCGGCCATCCTCGAAGCTCGGCGGCACATAGACGCCCTCCTGCGCCTCGCCCCCGAAGAGCGCGAAGCTGACCAGCGTGCCGGCGACCAGCGCCATGCCGATCACCGAGAGCACGAACCAGGGTGTTCGCCGCAGGAGCGGCTGGCCGCTCGTCATCAGCAGCCGGTAGAGGAAGAAGGCGGCGAACGGCAGAATGAACGGCAGCAGATATGAGATGACAATTCGCAGCATGTCGGGCCCCTGCTGCGGGCTCTCAGGCTCGGAGCAGCCGCGCGAAGTTGACGAGAATACCGGCCGTGGCACCCCAGATATAGTGATCGGCATGGGGCAGGACATAGAAATACCGACGCTGGCCGTCTCTCAGATAGGACTCGCGGGTGTGATTGGCAGGGTCGAGGACGAAGGCGAGCGGCACCTCGAAGATTTCCGCGACCTCGGCCGGGTCGGCCCGCCAGGCCGGCGGATCGGCGACCCAGCCGACCACCGGATGGATGCGAAAGCCGGTGATCGTGTCATAGGAGCGCAGCCCACCGAGCACGGCGACCCGGTCCGGCGGCAGGCCGATCTCCTCCTCGCTCTCGCGCAGCGCGGTCGCCACGGCGCTGACGTCCTCGGGCTCCATCCGGCCGCCCGGAAGGCTGGTCTGGCCGGCATGCGCCTTGAGATGGGCGGCCCGGCGGGTCAGCACGAGGGACGGCCCGCCCGGCCGCTCGACGAGGGCGATCAGCACCGCCGCCGGTCGCAGCCGCGCCGGCTCCAATGGCCTCGCCACCTCGTCCCCGCCGATATGCCGGGGCCCTTCCTCGGCCAGCGCGTCGCGCAGCCGCTCGGCCAGCCGGTAGGGCGTCCAGGACGAGGCCGACACTCTCAGGCGCCGCTTTCCACGGACCCGAGCGGCACGAACCGCCCGGCGCTCCAGACGCCGAGCAGATCTTCGTCATCCGCCGCCGGCTCGGCCAGCTCCACCAGATGATAGTAGACCGCCCGGGCCAGGCGGGCCTCGAGACCCGGCCGCACGGTGACGTAGGGTGCCGGAACCCCGCCCCCGGGCGGTGGCCGCATGACCAAAGGGTGGTCGGCGTCGAGCCGCAGCCACTCGTCGAGCCCGGTGCGCAGGTGAATGGTCCGCCCCTTCCCCTCGCCTTCGACCTTGAGCTCGACCACGACGAAGGGCACATCCTCGACCTCGACACGGCCGGCCTCGAACGGGGTCACCAGCCAGTAGCTGCCATCGGCGGCCCGCCGCAGGGCGGTGGAGAAGAGTCGCGCCATGCCGGGTCGAGCGATTCGCCGTCCCTCGTGGTGCCAGTGCCCTTCGGCGTCGATGGCCATCCGGAATTCTCCCTCACCGCCTTTGGCCAGCAGTGACTCGAGCCGTGCCACGACATCGAAGGGCCGCCTCATCTCGAAGGCTTCCCGAGCCGCCTCCGGTTGGGCCGCACCACAGCCGTGTGAGTTCTCAGCATCAGCCCTTGCCATCGCTCGACCGTCATGCAGATATTCGTTACCTATACGCGACTTGTGCGCTCTTCCAGTTGAGATCGAAAGGTCGAGCCGCCACTCGAGCACCGCCCCTGCCGGGCGAGGGAACAGGCGCTTGCAAAGAGACACGACCGCCGCTGCCGCCGCCAGCGAGATCGAACAGGACGCCGATCGCGCGATCGAGCGTTTGGCCGGCATGAAAGCGGAGATCGGCCGCGTCATCTTCGGCCAGGAGAACGTGGTCGAGGAGGTGCTCATCGCCCTGCTCGCGGGCGGCCATGCCCTGCTTGTCGGCGTGCCGGGCCTCGCCAAGACGAGGCTCGCCGAGACGCTCGGCACGGTGCTCGGGCTCACCGAGAAGCGCATCCAGTTCACCCCCGACCTCATGCCCGCCGACATCATCGGCTCCGAGGTGCTCGAGGAGGATTCCGGCGGTCGCCAGCATTTCCGGTTCATCGAGGGGCCGATCTTCACCCAGCTCCTGATGGCCGACGAGATCAACCGGGCGAGCCCGCGTACCCAGGCGGCGCTGCTCCAGGCGATGCAGGAGCGCAAGGTCACCGTCGCCGGCCACGACCACCGCCTGCCGGCCCCCTTCCATGTGCTCGCCACGCAGAACCCCATCGAGCAGGAAGGGACCTATCCCCTGCCCGAGGCGCAGCTCGACCGCTTCATCATGCAGATCGATGTGGACTACCCCTCGGTCGCGGCCGAGCGGCAGATGATGATCGCCACGACCAGCGGCAACGAGGCCCGGCCGCAGGCGGTGATCGACGGTCCCGAGCTCATGGCCATGCAGGCCCTCGTCCGTCGCCTGCCGGTCGGCGAGAGCCTGGTCGAGGCGATTCTCCAGCTGGTCCGCGCCGGCCGACCCGAGGCGAGCCCGGTCGACGGCATCGCCGAGCAGGTCGCCTGGGGCCCGGGGCCACGCGCCAGCCAGGCCTTGATGCTGGTCACCCGGGCGCGCGCCCTTCTCGGCGGCCGCCTCGCCCCCTCGCTCGAGGACCTGCAGGCGCTCGCCGGGCCGGTGCTGCGCCACCGCATGGCCGTCACCTTCGCCGCCCGCGCCGACGGGATCGGTGTCGAAGACGTCATCGAGCGGCTGGTCCGGCATGTCGGTTGAACCGGCGCATGGTGTCTGAACCGACGGCAGCACTCGAGGCCGGTCATGTCGCGGCCCTGCGCGGCGAGGCCGAACGCCTCGGCGGCCGCCTGCCCGGCCTCCTGGTCGAGGCCGAGCGGGTCGCCACCACCGTCAGCCAGGGCGTGCACGGCCGCCGCCGGCCGGGGTTGGGCGAGACCTTCTGGCAGTTCCGCCAGTACCAGCCGGGCGATGCCGCGGGCTCCATCGACTGGCGCCAGTCGGCCCGCTCGCGCCACCTCTTCGTCCGCCAGCAGGAATGGGAGGCGGCCGAAAGCGTCTGGCTCTGGGCCGACCAGTCGCCGTCGATGCGCTACCGCTCGAAGCCGGCCTTGGCGACCAAGCGCGAGCGGGCCCTCGTGCTGCTGCTCGCCTTGGCTGGGCTCCTGGTGCGCGGCGGCGAGCGAATCGCGCTGCTCGGCACCGGCGAGCGGCCGCAGGGCGGTCGCTACGGCTTCAATCTGGTGGTCGAGCGGCTGCTGCGCGGTGCCGCCGGCGCCGGCTTTCGCCTGCCGCCCCAGCCCTTGCCACGCCATGCCCGCCTCGTGCTCGTCTCCGACTTCCTCGAGCCCGCGGACCACCTCGCCGAGCGGGTCCGCACGCTGGGTGCGCTCGGGGCCGAGGTGTCGCTCATGATGCTCGCCGACCCGGCCGAGGAGACGCTCGACTTCCAAGGCCGCGTCCTCTTCGAGGGGCTGGAGGGCGAAGGGCGGGCGCTGATCGGCAATGTCGAAGCCATCCGCAGCGACTACCGCGACCTCTACCGCGCCCATCACGAGCACCTGGCCGACCTCGCCCGCCGCCATGCCTGGCAGTTCGCCCGCCACCGCACCGACCGACCAACCGAGACCGGCCTGCTAACGCTCTACCAGATGCTCGCTCCGCGCGCCGCCGGCCGTCATTGACGATGCTAGCGTTGGGCCCCATCGCCTTCCTCCAGCCATGGATCCTGGCCGGGCTCCTCGCCTTGCCGCTGATCTGGCTGCTGCTGCGCCTCCGCCCACCCGCACCCCGCCGGGTCGCCTTCCCGCCACTCGCCCTGCTGCTCAGGCTCGTGGCACCGGAGGAGACCCCGGCGAGGACACCGTGGTGGCTCCTGCTGCTGCGCCTCGCCATCGCCGCCCTCGTCCTCCTCGCCCTCGCCGGGCCGGTGCTCGACCCGGCACCGGTGATCGGCGGCCGGGGTCCCGTGCTGCTGGTGGTCGACGATGGCTGGGCCGCGGCCCCGAACTGGCAGCGGCGGGTCGGTCTCGCCCGCGGCCTGCTGGAGCAGGCGGAGCGCGACAGCCGCCCGGTCGTTGTGCTGAAGACCGCCCCGGACGGCAGGTCCACCCCGCTCGAGCCGCAGCCGGCGCGCCAGGTGCTGGAGGGGCTCGCCGGCTGGCAGCCCCATCCCTGGCCCGTCGACCATGCGGCGGCGCTGGCGCGCCTCGAAGCATCGGCCCTCAGCGAAGCCAGGCCCGTCTGGCTGAGCGACGGACTCATCGACCGCGATGGCGAGGCCGAGGCGGCCCGGGCGCTGGCGACGGCGCTCGGTGCCATCGGCGAGCTCTCGATCCACGCCGACCCCCCGGCCGAGCGTGCCCTCCTGCTCAGCCCGGACGACCTGGCCCGCGACCTCCAGTCGGTGAGTGTGCTGCGCCCGGCCGCCGACGCTCCCCTGCCGCCGGAGCTTTTCGCCATCGGCCCCGCCGGCGAGGTGCTCGGCCGCTTCCCCATCACGGCACCCGGCGGCGACGACGCCGATCCCCTGCGTGCCACCGTCGAGCTCGACCTGCCGCTGGATGTGCGCAACCGCATCGCCCGCCTCACCCTCGAAGGCAATCACGGCATCGGCGGCGTGCTGCTCTTCGACGAGCGCTGGCGGCGGCGCACGGTCGGCATCGCCGGCCCGCCCGGGGCGGCGGCCGCGCAGCCGCTTCTCGCCGAACCCTATTTCGTCGAGCGCGCGCTCGCCCCTTTCGCCGAGCTGCGCACCGGGCGGATCACCGAGCTGGTCGAGGAGCCGCTCTCGCTGCTCGTCATCACCGATCGCGGCCATCTCGATCCGGCCGAGGCGGCAGCGCTCGAGGCATGGGTCGAGACGGGCGGCGTGGTGCTGCGTTTCGCCGGCCCCAGGCTCGCCGGGCTGGACGAGGCGAGCCAGCCGGTCGGCGAGGTCGAGCACGATCCGCTCCTGCCCGTCCGGCTGCGCTCCGGCGACCGCCAGCTCGGCGGTGCGCTGTCCTGGTCGGAGCCCCTGCCGCTGGCTCCCTTCCCCGCCGACAGCCTCTTCGCCGGGCTCGACGTCAGCGAGGAGGCGCTGGTCTATCGCCAGGTGCTGGCCGAGCCGGGCCCGGACCTCGCCGAGGCGACACTGGCGAGCCTCGCCGACGGCACGCCGATCGTCACCGGCCGCAAGGCGGGCGACGGCTACATCTTGCTCGTCCACACCACCGCCAACACGAGCTGGACCAGCCTGCCGCTCTCCGGTCTCTTCGTGGAGATGCTGCGCCGCGTCGTCGATCTCGGCGTCGGCGCCGGCGAGCGACTCGACGGCCTCGTCCGCGCCGACCGGGTGCTCGCCGCCGACGGCAGCCTGGTGGAGCCGCCGGCCGACCTCCAGCCGATCGAGGCGGCAGCGCTGGCCGACCTGCCGGTAGGCCCCGCTAGCCCCGCCGGCCTCTATGCGCCCGTCGATGCCGGCACCACCCCGGGGGATATGGCCGAGGACGAGCGCGGCCGCGTCGCCCGCAACCTGCAGGACTCCCTCGACCGGCTGGAGAGCCTCGACGTCGCCACCCTCGGCGAGGGTGCCCTGCCCTATGCCCAAGGCACCGAGCGCGATCTCCTGCCGCCGCTCCTGACGCTCGCGACCATCCTCGCCCTCGTCGACCTCGCCCTCTCCTTCGCGCTGCGCGGCCTCCTGCCGCGGCTGCGGCCGGCGGCGAGTGCCGCCGCACTCCTGGCCATCTGCCTGCTCCCCGGGCTGGCGAATGCCCAGGAATCGATCGACGAGGCACGCATCGCCGAGCTCGCCGCCATCACCCGGCTCGGCTATGTCGAGACTGGCATCGCCGACCTCGACGAGCGCAGCCGCGCCGGGCTCTTCGGCCTCGGCCGCGTGCTGGAACAGCGGACCTCGATCGAGACCGGCGACCCCGTGGCGGTCGATCCTGCCGTCGACGAGCTCGCCGTCTTCCCGCTCCTCTACTGGCCGGTGCCACCCGAGCATCCCGCCCTGGACACCGCAGCCATCGACCGCATCGAGGACTATCTTCGCCAGGGCGGCATGGTCCTCTTCGACACCGGCGACGCCGCCCGCCTCCTGCCCGGCCAGAACATCGTCGGCCCGGGAGAGCAGCGCCTGGCCGAGCTGCTCCGCGACCTCGATCTGCCGCCTTTGGAGCCGATCCCCGACGATCACGTGCTGACCCGCTCGTTCTACCTCATGCAGGACCTGCCCGGTCGCTTCGCCGGTCGGCCGGTCTGGGTCGACCGCATGCCGCAAAGCGTCAACGACGGTGTGTCGAGCGTGGTGATCGGCGCCCATGACTGGGCCGGCGCCTGGGCCGAGGACGAGTACGGGCGCACCCTCTATCCCGTCGTGCCGGGCGGCGAGCGCCAGCGCGAGATGGCCAGGCGCTTCGGCGTCAACATCGTGATGTACGCGCTGACGGGCAACTACAAGACGGACCAGGTGCACATTCCGGCGCTGCTCGAAAGGCTCGGCCAGTGACCGCCGCCAGCCTCGTCCTCCAGCCTTTGATCCCGCTCTGGCTCTGGGCGACCCTCGCCATTGTCGCGCTGCTGCTCTTCGCCTTCGGCCTCTGGCGGCGGGCTCGCGGCACGCTCTGGCGCGGCCTCCTCGCCGCCTTTCTCCTGCTGGCCCTCGCCGGGCCGGAGCTGCAGCGCGAGGAACGCCAGGCGCTCGACGACATCGTCATGCTGGTCGAGGACCGGAGCCCGAGCCAGCGCATCGCGAACCGCCCGGAAGCGACGAGCGAGGCGGCGGACGGCCTGGCCGAGCGGCTCGCAGCACTGCCCGGCATCGACCTCAGGCGCGTTACGCTCGAAGGCAGCGGCCGGCGCGGCACCGACCTCTTCGCCACGCTGCGCGAGCGTCTGGGCGAGGTCGACCAGCAGCGCCTCGCCGGCATCGCGGTCGTCACCGACGGTCGCGTCCACGACGCCCCGCCCACCCCGGACTGGGGCGTCGACGCCCCCTTCCACGTGCTCCTGACCGGCCGGCCGGACGAGTTCGACCGGCGGATCGTGGTGGAGCAGGCGCCGACCTTCGGCGTGGTCGGCGAGCCCGTGCCGGTCACGCTGCGCATCGCCACGACCCCGGAGGCCGCCGCCTCGGCCGAGCCTTTGCCGCTCACCGTCGAGCGCAATGGCGAGCCCTTCACCGAGCTCGTGGTGCCGCCAGGCGAGCCGGTCTCCCTCGACCTGCAGCTCGAGAATGCCGGGGCCACGGTCTTCGAGTTCCAGATACCCGTCGCCGACGGCGAGCTCACCGCCCTCAACAACCGCCAGGCGATCACCGTCAACGGCATCCGCGATCGGCTGCGTGTGCTCCTGGTCTCCGGCCAGCCTTATCCGGGCCTGCGCGTCTGGCGCAACCTGCTCAAGTCCGATCCGGCTGTCGACCTCGTCCACTTCACCATCCTGCGCCCGCCCGAGAAGCAGGACGGCACGCCGATCCGCGAGCTGGCCCTGATCGCCTTCCCGTCCCGCGAGCTCTTCGAGGTCAAGCTCGGCGAGTTCGACCTCATCATCTTCGACCGCTATTCGAGGCGCGGCCTGCTGCCGCTCGTCTATCTCGACAACGTCGCCCGCTATGTCGAGGAGGGCGGCGCCCTGCTCGATGCCGCTGGTCCCGAGTTCGCCGACCCGCAAAGCCTCTACCGGACACCCCTGTCGCGCGTCCTGCCGGGCCGCCCGTCGGGCGAGGTCTACGAGCGCGCCTTCCGCCCGGAAGTGACCGAGCTCGGCGGCCTCCATCCGGTGACCTCCGGCCTCGATGCCCAGAACGACACCGAGGAATGGGGCCGCTGGTTTCGTCAGATCGACGTCGAGACGGACGACGCCCAGGTGCTGATGACCGGCGTCGCCGACCGTCCGCTCCTGGTGCTCGAGCGGGTCGGCCAGGGCCGCGTGGCGCAGCTCCTCTCCGACCATGCCTGGCTCTGGGCACGCGGCTTCGACGGCGGCGGCCCGCAGGCCACCCTGCTCCGCCGCCTCGTTCACTGGCTGATGCGCGAGCCGGAGCTCGAGGAGGAGGCGCTGCGCGCCCGGGCGGTCGGCGACGGCCTCCTGATCGAGCGCCAGTCGCTGCACGCCGAGCCGGTCGAGGTCGAGGTCACCGCCCCCTCCGGCGCCACCACCACCGTGCTGCTCGAGCCGACCTCGGAGGGCCTCGCCACGGCCACGGTCGAGGCCGACGAGGACGGGCTCTACCGGGTCGGCGACGGCAAGCTCCTGGCCTTCGCCACACCCCGCCCGATCGCCCCGGTCGAACTCGCCGACATGACCGCGACCGAGGAGGTCCTCGCCCCCTTCGCCGCCGCCACTGGCGGGGCCGTGCACTGGCTCGAGGAACGGGGCCAGCCCGACATCCGCCGGGTCGAAGCCGAGCGGCGCGCCAGTGGTGCGGGCTGGATCGGCTTCGAGCGCAACCGCGCCTACGCCGTGCTCAGCCTGCGCCAGACACCGCTGGTCCCCGCCTGGCTCGCCGCCCTCGTGCTGCTCGCCGCCGCAGCCGCCGCCTGGTGGCGCGAGGGTCGCGGCTGATCAACTGTGCGTGACCTGATTGTCTCGCCATCCCCTGTCGGCCAATGTATTTTCGTCTTCAGGCATACGGGAGGGATACGACATGTCGCCCAGGCTTATCGCCGCCATCGCGGCGCTCGGCATCACCGCCATCGCCGGCTTCGCCAGCGCCGACCCTATCGAGACTCGCCAGACGATCATGAAATCGATGGGCGCCGCCGGCAAGGTTTCGGGTGAGATGATCAAGGGCAACCTGCCCTTTAATCAGGACGTCGCCAACCTGGCGCTCGCCACCTTCGCCGCCGCCTCCCTGAGCTATCGTGAGTTTTTTCCCGAGGGCAGCCAGGCCGGCCATGACACCCGCGCCAAGGACACCATCTGGACCGACCGTGCGGGCTTCATCGCCGCCAACGAGAAGTTCGCCGAGGCGGCGACCGCCGCCGTCGCCGCCAAGCCAGCCGACCTCGACGCGTTCAAGGCCGCCTTCGCCCCGATCGGCGAGAACTGCCAGTCCTGCCACGAGACCTACCGCACGCCCAGCAGCTGATGGCCTTTGGCCGTTTCCTTGCCGCCGCCGCGGCGCTGGTCGTCGCGGCCGGCGGCAGCTTCTGGTATCTCACGATACCCGAGCGCTACGATCCGCTCGACCTGCCGGCCCACGAGCCCGACCTCGCCAATGGCGAGCTCCTCTTCTGGGCCGGCGGCTGCACCTCCTGCCACGCCGCCCCGGGGGCCAAGGGTGAGGCCCGCCTCCTCCTGGTCGGCGGCGTCGCCCTCGAGACACCTTTCGGCCGCTTCAACGTGCCGAACATCACCCCCGACCCCGATAGCGGCATCGGCGGCTGGACCATGGCGGAGTTCGTCACCGCCATGCGCTACGGCACTTCGCCCGCAGGCCGACACTACTATCCGGCCTTTCCCTACACCTCCTACGCCCGGATGACGGTCACCGACGTGATGGACCTCAAGGCCTGGCTCGACACGCTGCCGGCCGAACCGAGCATCGTTCCTGATCACGAGCTCGCCTTTCCCTACAATTTCCGTCGCGGCCTCGGCTTGTGGAAGCTGCTCAACCTCGACCCGGCCCCAGTCGTCGACGTCGGCGCCGACCCCGAGCTCGAACGCGGCCGCTATCTAACCGAAGGTCCAGGCCATTGCGGCGAATGCCACACACCCCGCGACGTCACCGGCGGGCTCGAGCTGAAGCACTGGCTCGCCGGTGCGCCCGCCCCGGACGGCAAGGGCCGCATTCCCAACATCACCAGCGGTCCTGACGGCCTCGCCGACTGGTCGACCGGCGATATCGCCTACGCCCTCGAGAGCGGCTTCAAGCCCGACTACGATACGCTCGGCAGCACCATGGCCGAGGTCCAGGCCAATCTCGCCAAACTGCCGGCCAGCGACCGCGAAGCCATCGCCGCGTACCTGAAGGCCACGCCACCTTTGCTCGAGGGCAGCTGAGCGAACCATTCGGCCCTTTCGGACGTATCGAGGAGAGAACCTCCGAAAGGCATTCCCTTGGGTCTACTGAGCTTCCACGAGCCAATCCGCGCCGCCGTGATCGGCGCCTCCGGCGGCATCGGCCGCGCCTTCACCGAGAACCTCGTGGCCGACCCCGCGGTGCGGGCTGTCCTCGCCACCTCGCGGCAAGGTGCGGTGCCTGAGGACGAGCGCATCCAGGCGCTTCGCCTCGACCTCGAGGACGAGGCGAGCATCGAGGCGGCGGCCGCCAGCGCGAACGACCGGCTCGGCGGCCTCGACCTCGTCGTCGTCGCCACCGGCATCCTGCACGGCCAGGGCATCAGCCCGGAGAAATCCTATCGCCAGCTCGACCCCGCCGCCATGGCCCGGGTCCTGGCGCTCAACACCATCGGCCCGGCGCTCGTCGCCAAGCATTTCCTGCCGCTGCTGCCGCGCGAGGGACGCTGCATCCTGGCCGCCCTCTCCGCCCGCGTGGGCTCGATCGGCGACAACGCACTCGGCGGCTGGCACAGCTACCGGGCGTCCAAGGCCGCCCTCAACATGCTGATCAGGAACTTCGCCATCGAGCAGGCCCGCCGCAACGACCAGAGCATCATCGTCGGCCTGCATCCCGGCACGGTTGCCAGCGACCTCTCCGCCCCTTTCCAGGGCGGCGTTCCCGCGGGCCGGCTCTTCACGCCCGAGCATGCCGCGAGCCGCCTCCTCGCCACGCTCGACGCGCTCACACCGGAGGACTCGGGCGGCATCTTCGCCTATGATGGCGAGCGCCTGCCCTATTGACCGCCGCGCTCAGCCCCACTCGGCATAAGGCTCCCCGAGCAAAGGCTCATCGAAGAACCGCGCCAGCAGCCCGTCGAGCGACAGGACCCCGGCCCCCTTCACCATGAGATAGACCAGCGGCATCAACCAGAGCGTGCGCTGGTCGACGATCACCGAGCCCGAGACACGGTCGAAGAGGGCGCCGATGGTCGCCTCGTCGGCGCCGTGGAAGGCAATGTCCACATAGCTCTGGACAACGACGAAGCCGATCATGCCGAGTGCTGCGAGCCGGGTGAAGAGGCCGAGCACGACCAGCACCGGCAGGACGAACTCCGCATAGGTGCCGAGATGGACGATGAGCCCGTATGGCCAGAAGGCCACGGCCGACGGATCGTAGCCCGCCGCCTCCATCGCCCCCGGCACGATCTGGATGTAGGCGCCCGGTGTAAGCTGCAAGAAGCCGAAGAAACCTGCCCCGATCTTGGTCATGGCCGAGCTCAGGAAATAGACCAGGAGCACCCCGGCGAAGACGAAGCGGGCGAAAAGCCCGAGGAACCAACCATCGAGCAGCCGCTCCAGGCCGCGGAAGAAGCGCTGGTGCAGCTCGACCACCTCGTCGATCATCGAGAGTCTCCTTCAAAAGAGGATTGGCGCAGCCCGACGACGGCACCCAGGGCAAAGAGCCGGCCGAGTGCCGGCCCGAGCTCGAACCCGGAATCGGCCCGCATCGCCGCCTCGGCGGCCGCTCCGAGCGGCTGGTCATCGGCCAGGGTCGCAACGAACGCCGCCATGCCCGGTGTCAGCGACTCCACCACGACAAGCTCCTCGGGCCGCACCACCAGCGCCGTCTCGGCCCGGTCGAGATCGACCGCCTCGTGCGGCCCGCGACCGGTGTTGGCGGCCCAGAGGGCGACGACCGGAAAGGACGAGACGACGAGCCGCAGGCTCGGGTGCGGCACGAGCCGGCAACGCCCGAGCACCGCCTCCGGCATCTGTGCCAGCGCCGCGATCGGCAGGGGCGCCGCCTCGGCTGCGTGATAGGCCAAAAGCCAGGCCCGCTCGAGCCGTGCCACGGGTGCCAGGTAAGGAAGCCCTGCCGCCGGTCGGAAACTCCCCAGAAAGCCCGCAAAGCCGCCGCCGTAGTCGATCAGCACAGGCGAGCGCGGCGGCTCCCGCCGCACGAAATCGGTGGCGGCCGCCCTGAAGAACCTCTCGCCGACGAGGCTCCTCACCGCCGGATAGGCGGCACCGAGCGCCTCGACCAGGCCGGCCACCACGTTGTTGCGATGGACAGCGAACCGTCCGGCCGGAAGCAGACCCGCCGGCGCCGGCCGGTCGGCGGCGAGGAGTGCGCCGGCCAGCTCAGCCTGCGCGGGCATGACGACAATTGTCGAGGAGTCGCTGGGCCAGCACCGCCTCCCGGTGCAGCACCGGCCACGCCGGCACGTCGTTGTCCCATTCGACCAGCACCGGCAAAACGCCGGTCCGTTGCAGCACGAGCGCCAGAAGCGCCCAGACCGGATCCGCCACGGCCCGGTCATGGGCGTCGACGAGCAGCCCATCCGGCTCTGTGGCATGCCCGCCCAGATGGATCTCGCCGACCTCGTCGAGGGGGAAGGAATCGATGTAGGATTCGGGTGTAAACCCCAGATTCTGGGATGAAACAAAGACATTGTTGAGGTCGAGCAGGAGGCCGCAGCCGCTCCGCCGGGCGATCTCGCCGAGAAATGCAGGCTCCGCCAGCGTGCTCTCCTCGAAGGTGAGATAGGAGGACGGGTTCTCGAGGAGAATCGGTCGGCCGAGCCCTTCCTGCAGACGGTCGACATGCTCGACCACCCGTGCCAGCGTTCCATCCGTGTAGGGCAAGGGCAGGAGGTCGTTGAAATAGACGCCCTCGTGCGACGACCAGGCCAGATGCTCGGAGACCAGCCCCGGCTCGTAGCGCTCCACCAGCGTCCGAAGACGCGCCAGATGCGCCGCGTCCAGCGGCCCCTCGCCGCCGATCGAGAGGCCGACACCGTGCAGCGACAGGGGATAGTCCCGGCGGATGGCAGCGAGCCGGCGATGCGGCGGTCCACCGGCGCCCATGTAGTTCTCGGGATGCACCTCGAACCAGCCGACCCGGGGCCGGCTCGCCAGGATCTCGGCACAATGTCGGGACTTCAGGCCGAGGCCGGAAGCCCTTGGAATGGTTGCGGCAATCATCACAGCACATGGACCCGAGCGGGGCGGTGCCGAAGCACCGCGCCCGCTGCAGGTCCGATCCCGTTCAGGCCGGAACGTCGCGGGCCAGCGGCTCGAGAGAACCCTCGCGGTCGCCCGGCAGCTCGTACTTGGCCTCTTCCGTCGACGTGCCGTAGAGCTGGCAGGTGCCCTCCGGCACCAGCTTCCAGGCATTGCCCTGGTAGTCGACCGTCGACGTTCCGGCACAGGTCGTGCCCGGACCGGCGGCGCAGTCGTTCTGCCCGGCCAGCGAAATGCCGTAACACTTCTCGTTCGCCGCGTGCGCCGGGCTGGCGAAGCCGCCCGCCCCGGCGATTGCCGCCGCGAGGGCGCCGGCCAGCATGGCGGTTGAAGTCCTGGTGCTGTCGTTCATCTGCAATACTCCTTGGCGTTCCCGATCACCCGCCGATCGGGGCGAGCGTCTCGTAGGTGCCGGCGTTGTCGTCCATGCTGGTCCAGGACTTGCCCGAGGCGGCATCGCCCTCGATCCCTGGCCAGTTGGTTTCGGCGGCCTCGATGTTGCCGTCCACATCGGCCGTCCAGAAGCCCTGCACCGTGGGCGTGATGTTTACGTAGAGCTGGCCCTCGACGATGCGCCAGAGGTTCGGATTGGCCGGCACCTTGCCACCTTTCGCCACGCCATAGGCGCAGTGCCCGTCATAGGCCGGCGCGTAGGCTTCGGGGTCGGCAAGGAACTTGTCCCGGTTCTCGGCCGTGGCAAAGGCCCAGGTAGCACCGTTCCAGTCGGCCGTGATGTCGGCGCGCCCGGGCACGGCATGCGGCTGGGCCTCGCCGAGCGGCGGCTGCTCCAGCGTGAAGTAGGCGACGGGATCGTAGCCGCTCAACGCATAGCCGGTCTCGTCCACGTATTGGGGCCCGGCCATGGCCATGCTGGCGCTGGCCAGAAGGACGACCGTGGCGAGCGCACTCCTGCGGAACATGATCACATCCCCCTTCGCTGCTGGTCCGATGCCGGAACCTAGGCGGCCGAATGCGGGAACGGCAAATCGCGTCTCGTAACGAACGCGTGGGCCGCTCGTGAGAAGTCCGGGGCGATAAGCATCGCTGTTGCGCCCGATAACGAAAGAGCGTTTGCCAAACCCGGCATCGCTGGGCTCGATGGCCGTCCAACAACCGGGACCGTCCGCCATGCCCGAGAGGCTGCTCGTCATCGGCAACAGGAACTACTCCTCCTGGTCGCTCCGCCCCTGGCTCCTGCTTCGCCAGCTCGGCCTGCCCTTCACCGAGGAGCGGATCGCCCTCGACCAGCCCGACACCAAAGCCCGCATCCTGGCCCGCTCCCCGGCCGGCCGGGTGCCCGTGCTGATCGAGGACGAGCTCGGCGTATGGGAATCACTCGCCATCATCGAGCACGTGGCCGATGCCAACAACGCTGTCTGGCCCACCGAGCCCGCCACCCGCGCCATGGCCCGCTCGATCTCGGCCGAGATGCACGGTGGCTTCACCGCACTCCGCAACGAGCTGCCGATGAATGTCCGTGCGGCGGGCCGCAAGGTCCGCACCAGCCCGGCCGCCGATGCCGACATCGCCCGCATCAAGGCCATCTGGTCCAGCGCCCGTGAAGCGCACGGCGCCGCCGGCCCCTGGCTCCTCGGCGCCTTCTCTGCGGCGGATGCCATGTTCGCGCCCGTCGCCTCACGCTTTCGCACCTACGGCATCGACCTGCCGGACGCCCTCGCCCAATGGCAGCGGACCGTGCTGGAATGCGCCGCCATGCAGGAATGGGCCACAGCGGCAAGGGCCGAGGCCGAGGTCATCGAGCACGAGGAGGTCGGCTGAGCGGGGCCGACTCCCGCCGGACCGACGCTCAGCCGGCTTCCCGCAGGATGAGCGCGAAGGCGATGACGCCGGTCAGGAACTGGAAGAGCCCGATCGCGAGATTGGCCCGATGCAGGTGGATCGCGGTCGCCATGGCCGATCGCTCGCCGGCGAGGCCGCGGCGGCCGTAACGCTCGATGGCGGGGCCGAGCCAGAAGAGCTGGATGAGCAGGGTGGCACCGACCATCACCAGCAGCACGCCGGCGAGCTGGCCGATGACCAGCAGCCCGGCGACCAGCGCTCCTGCCGCGGCGCCGCGCTGGCAGGTCGGCTGGATCTCGCGCACGAAAGGTCCAGCCGTGGCCGGCGCCAGATAGCGCATCGCGAGGTGCGGCAGGACGAACGCCGAGGTCAGCATGAAGCCGAGCAGCATGCCGGTGAGCAGGAGCGTCAGAAAAGCGACCATCAGCCTCCCGTCACCCGTTCCCCGGATCGGCGCCCACGGCACCCCTGGGCGGCTCGCGGCGGATCTGGGTGCCGATGCCGTGCTCGGTGAAAAGCTCGAGCAGGAGCGCGTGCGACACCCTGCCGTCGAGAATGGTGGCGGCACCTACGCCCGCCTCGACTGCATGCATGCAGGTCTCGACCTTGGGAATCATGCCGCCAGAGATCGTGCCGTCGGCAATCAGCGCCCGCACCTGGTGGAGTGTCAGCCACGGCAGGAGATTGCGGTCGCCATCGAGCACACCCTTGACGTCCGTGAGCATCAGGAGGCGGCGCGCACCCAGGGCCCCGGCGATCGCACCCGCCGCCGTGTCGGCATTGATGTTGTAGGTCTCGCCCGCCGGCCCCGCGCCGATCGGGGCCACCACCGGAATGATCTCGGATTGCGCGCAGAGATCGAGGATCGTCCGGTCGATCGCCACCGGCTCGCCGACGAAGCCGAGATCGACGACCTGCTCGATGGCGCTTCCCGGGTCGCGCCGCCTGCGGCTCAGCCGCTCGGCGGTGATCAGCCGCGCATCCTTGCCGCAGATGCCGATGGCCTTGCCGCCGGCCGCCTGGATGGCCGTCGCGATCTCCTTGTTGATCCGCCCGGCGAGGACCATCTCGACCACCTCGACCGTGGCGGCATCCGTCACCCTGAGCCCGTCGACGAACTCGCTCTTGATGGCGAGGCGGTCCAGCATCGCCTTGATCTGCGGCCCCCCGCCATGCACCACGATCGGGTTGATGCCGACCTGCTTGAGCAGCACCACGTCGCGGGCGAAGTCGCGGGCCAGATGCTCCTCGCCCATGGCATGGCCGCCATACTTGATGACGAAGGTGGCGCCGGCATGGCGCCGCATGTAGGGCAGCGCCTCGATGAGCGTGCTGGCGATGGCGGTCTTGTCGGTCGTGCCGGGCATGGCGGTTCGCTTCCTCGGGAACGCTGTCGGCCCGGTTCTAGCAGGCGCCCGGCCCGGGGTCAGCACGCCACGTCGGCCCTCGGCCGGGACGGCCGGGTGGGCGCTCAGCCCCTGGCCGGGTCCTGCAGCAAATCGGCGAGCAGGCGGCGGAGCGCGTCGAGCCCTTCCCGCTTCCTGGCACTGGTGATCAGCACCTCGGGCCAGGCCGCCGGCTTCTTCGCGAGGGCCGCGAGAATAGTTGCCCGACGCTCGGCGAGCTCGGCGGCGCCGACCAGATCGCCCTTGGTGAGCACGACGACGAACGGCACCGCGGCCTTGCCGAGCAGGGTCATGGCCTCCTCGTCATTGGCCTTCAGCCCGTGCCGGGCGTCGATCAAGAGGACGACGAGGCGAAGCGGGGCCCGGCCACGCAGGAAGGCGAAGACGAGCTCGGTCCAGGCGGCCACCTTCTCCTTCGGCGCCTTGGCATAGCCGTAGCCCGGCAGGTCGACGAGCCGGAGCCGACCGTCGAGCTCGAAATAGTTGAGCTCCTGGGTGCGCCCGGGGGTGTTGGAGGTGCGGGCCAGATCGGAGCGGCCGGTGAGCGCATTGATGAGGCTGGACTTGCCGACATTGGAGCGGCCGGCGATGGCGACCTCGGGTCCGGCCACCTCGGGCAGCTGGTCGAGCGCCACGACACCGCGCAGGAAGGCCGGCGGCCGGGCGAAGAGCAGCCGCGCCACCTCGTCGAGCCGGGCCTCCCTCGCCGCCGCGTCCTCGACCAAAGGCGCCTCAGGCACCGGCACGCTCCACCCGGCCGATGAACGGCAGATGCCGGTAGCGCTCCGCATAGTCGATGCCGTAGCCGACGACGAAGACATCCTCGATCTCGAAGCCGATGAAGTCCACCTCGAAAGGCACGACCCGACGCGACGGCTTGTCGAGCAGCGCCGCGCTCCAGATCCGCCCGGCACCGTTCTCGCGCAGAAGATCGGCGGTGAAGGTCAGCGTGCGGCCGGTATCCTGAATGTCGTCGATCAGCAGCACGTCCTTGCCGCTCACCGTGTCCGGCATGCCGCCGATCACCTTGACCCGCCCGCTGCTCTGCCGCTCGAGCCCGTAGGAGCTGACCTGCAGGAACTCGACATAGGGGCTGAGCCCGTGCCGATCGAGAGCACGGATCAGGTCGGCGGCGAACATGAAGCTGCCCTTGAGCAGGCCGACCACGGTGACGTCCTTCGGCACCTCCGCCGCGATCGACGCCGCGAGCTGGTCGATCCGCGCCGCGATCGCCGCGGCCGTGAACAGCGGCACCACCCGTTCGTCCGTGGTCATCGGAACACCTCCTCCTGCCGGCGCCGTCAGCTCGCCGGGACGCCCATCCGCTTCATGATCAGCCACTGCTGGCTGATCGAGAGAAGATTGTTCCAGGTCCAGTAGATGACGAGGCCGGCCGGGAAGGTCGCGAAGAGGAAGACGAAGATGAACGGCAGGAGCCCCATCACCTTGGCCTGGATCGGATCGGCCGGCTGCGGGTTGAGCCGGAACTGCAGCCACATGGTGACGCCCATGAGCACCGGCCAGACGCCGATCATGAGGAAGGCCGGCACGGCGAAGGGCAGGAGGCCGAAGAGATTGAAGATGCTCGTCGGGTCGGGCGCCGAAAGGTCGTGGATCCAGCCGAAGAACGGCGCATGCCGCATCTCGATGGAGACGAAGAGGACCTTGTAGAGCGCGAAGAAGACGGGGATCTGCAGCAGGATCGGCAGGCAGCCCGCCATCGGGTTGACCTTCTCGCGCTTGTAGAGCGCCATCAGCTCCTGCTGCATCTTCTGCTTGTCGTTGGCGTGGCGCTCGCGCAGCTTGACCATTTCCGGCTGCAGCTTCTTCATCTGGCTCATCGACCGGTAGGACTTGTTGGCCAGCGGGAAGAAGACGATCTTGACCAGCAGGGTCAGAGCCAGGATGGCGAGCCCGTAATTGCCGAAGACGTTGTGGTAGAAGAAGGTCAGGATGTAGAAGAAGGGCTTGGTCAGGAAGTAGAACCAGCCGAAATCAACCGCCCGGTCGAAAAGCGGGATGCCGTAGGTCTCGCTGTACGCATCGAGCAGCCGGACCTCCTTGGCCCCGGCGAACAGCCGGTCGGTCACGGTGATCGTGGCCCCCGGCTGGATGACCCGCGCCGTGCCCAGATAGTCGACCTGGTAGCGGTCCTGGCCGTCGCGCACGAAGTGGCGGAAGTTCGCCTGCAGCTCCTCGGCCTGGTCGGGGACGAGCGAGGTCAGCCAGTACTTGTCGGTGAAGCCGGCCCAACCGCCCGTGCTGCTCAGGGTGATCGGCACCTCGTGCAGGTCGTCGTAGTCGATCTCCTTGAGCGTGCCGTCGAGCACGCCGATCGGCCCCTCGTGGAGAATGTAGAAGCCCGCCGTCTTCGGCGTTCCCCAGCGGCTCAGGAGGCCATAGGGAAAGAGCGTCACCGGCTGATCGGAGGTGTTGGTGACCGAGCGCTCGAGCGTGAACATGAAGTTCTCGTCGACCGCCACCTGCTTGGCGAAGAGCAGGCCCTGGCCGTTGTCCCAGCGGAACTCGACCGGCACCTCCTGGGTCAGCTTGTCGCCGACCTGCTCCCAGAGCGTCTCCGCGTTCGGCACCACGATCTCGCCCTCCGGCACCCAGCCGAACTCGGCGAAATAGGTGTCCCTGGCGCCGACCGGGTTGAGCAGCTCGATCTCGGGCGAATTCGGGTCGACGGTCTGCCGGTAGTCGACCAGCGTGACGTCGTCGAACCGGACGCCGTCGAGGGCGAGGGAGCCGTGCACGCGGCCATTGGCGATCTGCACCCGCGGCAGGCGCGCCAGGGCCTCGGCCCGCGACGTTGCGAGGCCGGCGTTGGGATCCAGCGCT
>Ga0116151_10001516_pt1 | contig 21802 bp, 14 predicted proteins | sample AD_UKC117_MetaG_FD_89893 | JGI IMG/M metagenome (GOLD analysis project Ga0116151, IMG submission 89893) | Active sludge microbial communities of municipal wastewater-treating anaerobic digesters from Hong Kong - AD_UKC117_MetaG | ecosystem: Engineered > Bioreactor > Anaerobic > Digestate... | reverse complement strand
GTAGTGGGGTCCAAACTCCAGATCCCGGTGACTGTGGGCGCCTCTTCATACTCGTCCAGTTGGGGGTAGAGATGGCGTTCCCCGTTGCGGGGGCGGTCGCTGGTAAAGATGATGCGGTCATCGGTGCCGTAGATGGGCGTAACGTTGTTGTAGTTGGCGGGTTGGTTTGGCACCTTGGTGATTACCGGTGTATCTGCCTGGCCCAAACCAGTGATCTCATAAATCTGCCAGTAGTAGTTTTGCAGTTCATACTGACGCGTGGGGGCGCCAACGACCATGCTGAAGAGCGCTTTCTGGCCATCCCAGTGGACGGCGGGATCGCGTACGGCAATGGCGTTGGTGCCTTGCATGCCTTCCTCACCAAAGCCCGCGGTGCGCGTGAGATTTTTTAGGCTACCGTTGGGATAGCGAATCCAGAGATCGCCCCCGCGCGTTACCGCACTCAACTCGCCACGGTGATTGCCGAAGACCGACCCGATTGTTGTAAAATCAGCAGGGACAGGCACTTGGGTGACGAAGAGAATGGGGTTCGATACGAGCGTCGAGGCATCTGAGGCACGGCTAAAGGTTGCGGTGGAAAATGTGGCCAGCGTTGTGGTCAAGCAAAGCGTGCAAAGTAAAACGAATGTTTTGGTGATCGTGCGGTTGTGCTGAGGGCCGGACTGTCTATGCCGGCCGATCGTTCGATTCCATAGCAAGGGGATTGGCATATTCGTATCCTATAATTGAACTGGATCCAATGATCACAAACAGCCCCGTTACTATAGCAGAGGAAAGAGGGGAGTACCATCTACATTTGCCATATTTCCTAGCTACGCCAACCATCCCATCGATTGACGCAACGTGCCGTAAGCTTGTCTGCCAATGGCAACAGCGCTTCGCTGTGGTACACGCCTTCCATGCTTTCTGCGCGGAAACGCCAACTTTCTGAATGACTGAGTCTAACGTATTGACAAACCATGTTCGGGCCACGCCCCAACAAAGAAGGGTAGAGATCATGCAACTTCACGACTATCACATGCACACCCACTTTTCGTGCGACAGCAAGGCGACCATGGAAGAGATGTGCAAGAGCGCCATTGCTCAGGAGATCCCCGAGATCGGTTTCTCGGAACACTACGATCTGCATCCCCTGGAGCCTTGCCAGAATTGGCTTCAAGTTGAACCGTGGTGGCGTGAACTCGAGCGTTGTCGGGCCGAATTTGCCGATCGCTTGCAGATCCGGGCCGGTATTGAGGTGGGAGAACCCCACATTTATCAGGCCGAAATGCAGGCGTTTGTCGAACGCCATCCCTTTGACTATGTGTTGGGTTCCCTGCATTGGGTGGGGCGAAACAGTATTTTTGATATCAACTACTTTAAGAATAACGAACAAGAGATGACGTATAGTGCCTTCTTTGTGGAATTGGAAAAGATGACCCGCATGGGCGGTTTTGATGTTCTGAGCCACTTTGATGTGCTCACCCGCACAGCCCAAGCCGTCTATGGCCTTTATCGCACGGAGGATTATGAGGATCTGATCCGACCCATCCTGCGCAATTGTATTGACCACGGCATCGCTCTGGATCTGAATACATCGGCACTCCGCAAACGCGCCAATGTGTTGACACCGAATCTGCAAGTTCTGCGTTGGTACGTCGAACTGGGTGGTGAGCGCGTCACGCTAGGCTCAGATGCGCACAAACCTGTCGATGTTGGGAGCCATCTCGACGTGGCCCTTGCCATTGCCAAAGAGGCCGGGCTGCGTTACCTCACCTATTTTGTCGGTCGCCAAGCCGAGCTACGTCCCATGCCGTAATAGCCATATCCTTTGCCGGAAAGAATGCAACGAATTCGTAAGACAAATGCTGTAAAACTGCTGCTATAGTATCTGCATGATATCCATTTGTTCTCCTGTACCCCGATGAGGAACAACCCATGCAGAACGTTCAGCAACTGCTTCAGCGCCTTGGCACTTTTCTATTGCTTGCCGCTTTGACCTTCCCAGCAGCTTTCATCAGCACCGGCAAATCTGTTTACGCGGTATCCAGCTTGCCGCAGAACGAGCTAACCGCGTCCACGGCATGGTGGGACAGACGATGGCCCTTGCGTTTGCCCGTATCGATCAATGCCGGCGGCTATCCGCGCCACGAATATCCGGTGGAAGTGACGATCAACTTCACCGAGCAATTCAATGCTGTCGGGCAACCGGGAAGCCCCAACTTGCAAAGCTTGCGCGTGGTTGAGGTGCAGGGCGACCAAGGCGATCAGATCGTAAATGCCCAGGTGCCCTTCCAGTTTGATCCCGCTACTGACTATCAGCCAACCACCAATGCCGCCGGCACGCTGCTGTTTTTGCTCTCCGGCACAACGGCTGGCGATGCTACCCGTACCTTTCACCTTTACTTCGCGAGCCAGGCAGATGCCGACGCAGGCTTTACGCCGCCGGCTTTCCCCGATCAAGTTGTGCTGTCTGCCGCCACCGATGAAGGCCAACCTGCCCTCCAGATCCAAACGGCACAGGCCATCTACCTCTATCAAAGCGAAGCCGGTGGCTTCTCCAGCCTGCTCGATCCAGCCGGCAATGACTGGATCAACTACCATCCCGAACCTGCCGCAAGTGCCGGCGGCGCCTATCGTGGCATTCCCAATATGATCTATCCCGAAGGCGGGCTACACCCAGGCGCCACCGGTCATAACACCACGGTGCAGAACGATGGCCCACTCAAGGCAACCATTTATACCACCGTGAACAGCGATGACGATGCTGCCCAGTGGCAGTTGCAGTGGGACTTTTTCCCGACCTTTGCCCGGGTTACGGTCCTCGAAAGCGATCATGACTATTGGTTTCTCTACGAGGGAACCCCTGGTGGTACCTTTGAACCTAAAGAGGACTTTGTGGTCCGGGCTGATGGCACCACGACCGCAGCCGGCGAAAAGTGGCTGGGTGATTTGCCGGGGGAGGAGTGGCTCTATTTTGCCGATCCCAACACTGATCGGGCGCTCTATCTCATCAATCACAGTGACGACAGCGCCATCGATTCTTACCGTGCCATGAGTGATAGCGGCGGTGCCATGACAGTCTTTGGCTTTGGTCGGCGCGGTGTCCAGACCTTGCTAACCGAGGCGAACCGGGTCTTTACCATTGGCCTCGTCGAGAGCACGAGCTATGAAAGCGTCGCACCCTATATACGCGGCACCTATCAACCGGTGGCCGTGTCCATTGGGACCATTGCGCGGGACGCTGCCACTGTCCCGGCCCAAATCACCATTGCCGTCGATGCTCAGCCCAATGCCAAACGGAACTTCCGTTTTGATGGCGACCTCGGTGTCTTCAAATTGGACGATCCCAAAACCGACGATGGCGACACCTATGCCACGAATCGCTCGTTCACCGTTGCCGCCGGCGTCTACACAGTGCGCCAAAGTGGTGCGTCCGGGTGGCAACTCGCTACCATCAATTGTACGCCTGTTACCGCCGCTGTCATCAACCTGGCCACCCGCACCGCCCAGATCAACCTCCAATCCGGCCAGCAGGTGCACTGCACCTTTGTCAATGTCAAAGAGACGACCCTGCGCGTGCAACGTCTGGATGGGCAAAGTGAGCGTCCGGTGACGTTGTCCGACACCACGCGCGCGGTCACCGCCAGTGGGCAAAGCAACCGCTACGGCAAGGTCAGCTTTACTGCACTGTTACCCGGCGACTACACGCTCTGTTTCACAGATAGGCAACATTGTACCCCGATCACGCTGGCCGGCGATCAGTTGACGCTCGTCACGCTGGCCCCGGTCGTTGACGACACAACCATTACTAACACACCACAGCATGATGATGTGGACGACGCCGCGGACGACGCCCCGTACGAGCCTCAAACGGATGGGGATGTCATTGAGGGCAATGGCCAGCCCACTGCGCTCACGGTGGAGGAGCAATGGTTGAACACGCCGATCTTTGCCCATCAACTTTATTTGCCGTTTGTCAGCGCTACTACGCACACCAAGTAGTAAGTAACTCATGTTACGCGGGGAACGGATTCCTCTAAATAGGTACGTTCCCGAAAAGAGAAACGAGGTTGCGCAGCTGCGCAACCTCGTTTCTCTTTTCCACAACATAGCAGAAACCCCGCTCTACCACTCTTCAATCCACTCTTCTGTCTCCCCGACCACCCGGTAACGCCGTTCCTGTGGCATCTCCTGTTGCATACCTCCGGGGCCAGGCAACATGTGCTGCGGCGGATAGGGTTGGTTGTAGCCATACCCATTGCCGTTGCCCTGTTGCATGCCCCCCGGACTGCCGGCAAGAACAATCACCGGTGGTTGTTGCACCGGCATGGGATAGCCATAGCCGGGCGGAAGCGCCCGTTGCTGGCGTCCCTGCTGGCCGGGGTAGCCGCCATAGCGATCATCGTCATCCTGCCGCTCGCGGCGCCGATTGGAGGCCAACACGAGGAGTGCCACCGGCAAGCCGGCCAAAACGCCGAAGAGGACGCCCAAGGCCATGCCAATGGCATCGGAACTCAATTGGCCCCCAATGCGCCAGGCACCAACGCCGAAAAAGATAAGTCCACTCAACACAATGAGTTTTTTCATGATTTTCCCCTAACTCGCTTCCCCATCTACAAAGACGTACGTCGTTATCTGTGAATGAACACCTGATTGGATCCTGTTTTTGCCGGCTTTCCGTTCGCAGGGTGTACGGCGTGCCACAACGTGTACTGATCATTCTTTTGTTGATCTGTCGCTCCAGCGCCATCAGCCTTGTGCAACCGGTCCCGGTAACAGCTTTCCCAAAAACTCACGCAACAGGGGTGCAGCACCCTTGCTTGCGGATCGGGGCGCACTTCCCGCGGCGGTGTGGCTCCCATTGGTTACTGACAGTGGCTTGCGCCGGTCTCTTTCCCCGCTTCGCCGCTCCTCTTCGCTCCACCGCCGCGAAGTCCGTTGCCCGGTGCTGAGCCGCAAGGTAATCTCGTTTAGATCTTTGGGACCCAGCCAGGCCGCTTGGAAGCGCACCTGTTCGCCTTTGGCGATCAATAGGAAATCTCCCTTTCCTTCGAGCTTCTCAGCGCCGCTATCGGTGATCCCGGCGGCATAGCGCGCTTCGTCTCGACTGGCAACGGCACCGACGAGCCGCACGGGAAAATTCGCCTTCATGGCCGCGCCAATCAAGGCCGCGGTCGGTTTTTGGGTGGCCGCAACCAGATGGATGCCCGCTTCACGCCCCCGTTGGCTCAAGCGGGTCAACAGCGCCTCGACCTCGCGTCCACCGGTCTGCAGCAGATCGGCCAACTCATCAACGGCAACCACCAGCACCGGCTGACTGATCTGCTCCCGGTCGCGGCGCTCCATCTCCTGGATCAACCAGCGCAGCCGTGCCACGGCCTCGGGCACAGTCACTGCCATTTCGCCCAATACGTGGGGCAACTTGGTCAGGGGCCCAAAGCCGCGACCGCCCTTGGGATCGATGAGCACCAACTGTAGCTCATTCTGCCGGTTGTACATCGTCAACGAGGTCAGCAATGTCCGCACCAGCGCTGTTTTGCCCGAACCGGTCGTCCCGGCCACCAACAGATGGGCGACATCGGGTGATGTGAGGCGCAGCAACAGCGGTGTCCCGTTGCCCTCGACGCCCAAAACGGCAGTCGCCGACGGTACGGTCGGGAGCCGACGGCAGAGGGGCAGCAGGCGCACCGGTTCCGCTTTGGGTAGGGGCACCTCCACGTTGATGCCGCCATCCTCGCGATAGATGCGGGCCTCGCGCATTCCCAACGCCAGCGCAATCTCCTCTGCCAACGCTGCCACCTTGTTCACCTTGGTCCCCATCTGTGTGACGACCTGAAAGCGAATAAAACGTGGCGTCACCGTGCCGCCTTGCACATGACCAGTGACTTTGTGTTTGGCAAGCACTGCTTCGATACAATCTGCTTGCATATCTAACGTTCGTCGTCGGTAAGCCATCGTGAAGCCTCCCATTTTGATCCTGCAAAGTGATCCCACAAAGTGATCCTGCAAAATATTTCTTCTGGAACCGGCAAGCGATGCGGCTGTGGTTTCGCGCCCGCAGTTGTTCGCTGCGAACAACCGGAAGGCAGAAGCAATTTTCGACAATAAAAAACCTGGCTTGGCTTTGCCGTGTGCATCGGGGGCAAAGAAACCCCAACGCAATCGGACAAAACCGTCACCAGGCTAAAGGTAAAGGCTCGCAGGATTCTTTCAGGCAAAGATACGAGCCCAGTGCGGAATTTTGTTGGCAAACAGCGTCGACCCACTGAGGAATGCACCGTTGTGGATGTTTTTGTGGCCGCGCTGGTCGAACATGGATTACATGAGAGAATAGAACCCATGTTCTATCTGAGTGTACAGAACTTATGTTCTATTGTCAAATTGGAAATTTGTCGATCGAAACTTTGAGGAAGAATAACGGGGCCACACGAACCAGCGGTTTCGTGTGGATACGATGCGATGTGCTCTCTTTTACCCTTCGAGCGCTTCGCGGCGGTAGGGCTCTTTGGACGCAAGTTGTGCCGTGATGCCGCCGTCGACGACCATATTGGCCCCTGTGATCGCCTGGGCACGGTCACTCAGCAGGAAAACGACCATTTCGCCGATCTCTTCCGGCTCAATGACCCGTTCCATGGGAATGTTGCTGTTCCAATAGTCGATGGTCGCCTGGGGATCGGGGGTGGCGGCCAGATAGTCGCGCCAGATCTGGGTATTGATCAGCCCCGGTGAAACCGCGTTGACCCGAATGCCCTGCGTCGCCAATTCAATTGCCACCGCCTTGGTCAGGCCGACGACACCCCACTTGGCCGCGTCGTAGGGACCGGCGCCGGGAAACGCGGCGATCGAGTGGACGCTGGCAATGTTCACAATGCTGCCCCGTTGCGGGTGCGGTTGCGAGGTGGATTGGGGCGGTTGGGCCAGAAACTGTTGGCAGACCAATTGGGTGAGGAAAAAGGTGGCGCGGAGGTCGATGCTGATCACCTTATCCCAGTCGGCGGCTGTCGTTTCGAGAAAGGGCTTGGCAAAGTTTATCCCCGCATTGTTGACAAGACCATCAATGCGCCCGAACCGGGCCGCCGCGGCCGTTACCAACGCGGCCAACTGCTGATCATCCGCCACATCGCAGGTGACCGCGTGAGCCTGATTTCCCAGAGCGGCGGCAACTTGCTGCGCAGCCGCACCTCGAATATCGGCAACCACGACATTGGCCCCTTCTCGCACGGCGACTTGGGCTATACCTTCCCCGATGCCGCCGCCCGCACCGGTGATGATGATGGTTTTGTTTTCAAGCAGCATGGCATTCTCCGTGGTTGACCGGTGGCGTACCGCTGATGGCCGTACCTGTTGCAGAATAAACTGTTTTGCACAGTGTACCGGCGACCTCTGCTCCTGTCAACTGCACGAGTGCGTCCCACATTGGGAGACGCACACCGACACTGCCATTGAGTTAACTGATGCCAATCGACCCATAATTGCTTATGAACAACCCATTTAAAAGTCGCACGAATAAGGACGCTTTCACACGAGAGAAGCTGTGCGATTTTTAAGGGGTTTATCTATCCTTCCTGGAAGGGGCATCGGCAATTTCATCAACATACCGTGTCATTGCCCCTCCCTGGAAGGCGGTAGCCTCTGAATTGTTGCATCCCCCGAAAACAGGGCATACCCGCGATTATCGATCCTATAGTTTAGTTTCTCAGAAAAAGTTTCGTGGCATGACCACCAGTCAAACAGACGAGGAGCACCACGAATCTTTTTCTGAATGTCTATAAACGACTACTCCCCCACGTAGACCACACGATAGATGTTCCCGTTCTGGTCGTCGCTCACATAGAGCGCTCCATCGGCACCGACCGCTACCCCCGCCGGGCGCCCCCAAGCTTGACTACACTGTTGATCCTCACTCTCCCGAAAACCGGTGAGAAAGGGTTCGCTGCCGACCGGTTGACCATCCTGCACCACTACCATCTGCACCCGACAGTCACGTGGCTCAGTGCTGTTCCACGAGCCATGATAGGCAACAAAGAGATTGCCCTGATAGGCGGCGGGAAACGCATTGGCGGTGTACTGCGCCATGCCCAACGGTGCATAGTGCGCCAAGTCCGTGAAGAGCGCGGGAACCGCCTCACTGCACGAGGCCAACACCTCCGGATTGAGTTCGACCCGTTCGTCGCGCACTTCCTCCGTGCCCGGTGGCACCACCCCCTCCACCGGGGTGTAACAGTAGGGCCACCCATAGTGATTACCGCCCTCGACATTGATTACAATCTCTTCCGGCGGCACATTGTTGCCCAACATATCGCTGCCATTGTGGTTGGCCCAAAGCCGGCCATCGGGCAGGAAGAGAAAATCAACGCTGTTGCGTAACCCCTCGGCCCAAACGGTCTGCCGGCGCTCGTCAGCGCTGTCGGCAAAGGGATTGTCGACGGGAATGGAGCCATCGGGGTTGAAGCGCATAATAGTGGCCCGCCGTGCATCGCTTTCGGGATCATTGTTTGTGGTGGAACCGGCGGCGACATAGAGCATCCCATCGGGACCAAAGTGCAGCGTGCGGGTGCTGTGCCCCCCGGCGCCGGGGATGTTGTCCGTCACTAACTCCTGCGCTTCGTAGGTGCCGTCACCATCGGCATCTTGCACGCGCTGCACCTGCCCATAGGCCGCAACGTAGAGCCAGCCATCGAACCATTCAACACTGTGGGCGCCGGGCAATCCATCGACCACGACGTCGCTGCTATCGGCCAGGCCGTCACCGTCGGCATCAGGCAGGCGATAGACGGTGCCCGCATCCTGATCGGCGACATAGAGCGCACCGTCGGGACCGACCGTCATCAAGCGGGGCTTTGCAAGGCCCTCGGCAAAGAGACGCACGGCAAAGCCTGCCGGTACCTGCAAGCGTTCGGCAACGGCATCGGCGGGCGGAACAACTGCCGCTGCCGCGGGTGAGACGGCTGCGGCGTCCTCTTCTGCTGGGGCAGTTGCCTCCGCTGGTGTCACGGTGGGTACCAAAATGCGGCTTGTGGACACCGTGGTCGTTGCCGTGATCGGTTCTTCGACCGCGGCAATGGTGGGTTCACTTACCGCAGTTGGTGCAGCGTCGACTGGCACAACGGTAGCGGTGGCCGCCACCGTCGGTTCTGTTGTCGGTTCTGTTGTCGGTTCTGTGGTTGCTTCTGTTACTGGTTCCGTGTTGCGCTGTAACGACGGTAAGGCGCAGCCGCTGACCACAAGCAAGAGTGTGAGTAACAGACTGCTGCGTACCATGTTGCGGAATGTCTCCATGAGCGTGACTCCTTCGTATCTGTCCGTAAAATTTCGGTAGCGGTCACTGTGACAGCCGTTGCCGGTCGACTCACAATCGAACTTACGGATAGGCTCTTGTGCTTTTCCTTGTTGCGTTGCGCAGATGTCGTGCAATGCGCATCGTCACAAAGACTGATATGCGAGGCGTCAGCCTATCATGGTGTGGCATTTATTTGAAAGTGGCAGCATTCCAATGGGCAGGGCATCGCAGAGAATAGTGGGCCCTACTGAGAACCGTGGCGGGAAGATGCACCGCCACGGCTTTCTCCAAACGTTATGGCTTTACCAAGACTTTGAGCGTCTCTGCCGCTTGCGCTGCGAGCCGTTGCAAGCCATCTTCCACCAACCGATCGAGCGGAATACGTACCGAGATCAACGGCTCGGCCTGGATGCGGCCGTCGGCCAGCCAGCGCACGGCGGTGGCGTAATCCTCGTCGTAGACATGGCTGAGCGACCCAATGATCTCTTTCTCGGTGAAAACCACCTCGAAAAAGTTAAAGCTGGTCGGCGCGACGGGAATGCCGACGAGTACTATTCGGCCACCTTTGCGCGCGGCGTGGATCGCCACCGGTGTCACCGGCGCCACTCCAGCCGTCTCCAATACCAGATCGGGGCCGATCCCACCGGTCAGTTGGCGCACCACCTCGACGGGATCCGCGGCACCAGGATCGATCACTGCGCTGGCCCCCAACTGTTGTGCCAGCGCACGACGACCGGGCAGCGGTTCCACGACAAAGATCTCGCCCGCGCCCGCGGCGAGTGCAACCTGGAGGCAGAAGAGGCCTATCGTGCCGCCGCCAAAGATTGCCACCCGTTCCCCCGGTGCCAGGCGGCCGCGCCGCACCGCGCGTACCGCCACCGAGAGCGGTTCTGCCATTGCGGCATGGTCATCGCTCAGCCCATTGGGAATGGGAATTGCCATCTTCACCGGCACTTTGCAATATTCCGCCAGCCCGCCATCACCCATCTGCCCCAGTGCTGCGAGATGGTCGCAGAGGATCACCTGGTGGCGTTGGCACCAGTAACATTCGCCACAGTAGAGCAGTACATCGGGCGCCAGGTGATCGCCGGGTTTGAACTTGGTTACCCCCTTACCCACCTCGACAACCTCGCCGGCGAACTCGTGACCCATGGTTAACGGTGCCTTGCGGCCAGTCAGCGGATTGGGCGTATCGACGGGAATAAAGAGCGGACCGTCGGTGTACTCTTCGAGATCGGTGCCGCAGATGCCGCAGGCCCCGACTTTGATGATGACCTCGCCGGGGCCAGGCGCGGTCGGTTCGGGAATGTTGTCAATGCGGATATCATGGCGGGCATGCCAGCGCGCTGCTTTCATGGGTTGACTCCTTTGGGGACTGGGTAATTGTGGTTCTACTGGATCTCATGGGATCACCCTTCCTGGAAGAGGCAGAAATTTGTCGGTCTGAGCAGAACCGTTGCGCCTCTTCCTGGAAGGATCGATCTCAACCCCCTGAATTCCTGAAGAGCCGTAATTGTTAATCAGGTGATTCAGCGGAATTGGGGGAGGCTCGGGCCAATACTTTGTGCATCTTACGTCATCTGCCCTATAATTTCAAGAGAACTATTTTGTCTGAGCGTGTTAATCATCGATTGGAGGCAACGTATGACCGACAGCACCTGGTTTACCCACGACCGTTTTGGTCTCTTTATCCATTGGGGCATCTATGCGCTCCCCGCGCGCCACGAGTGGATAAAGAACCGCGAATTGATCTCTGACGAAGCGTATCAGAAATATTTCGATCACTTCGACCCCGACCTTTACAACCCGTCGACCTGGGCGCAAGAAGCCAAGAACGCGGGAATGAAGTACTTCGTCGTCACGACCAAGCACCATGACGGCTTCTGCCTCTGGGATTCGGCACTCACTGACTACAAGGCGACCAACACCCCCGCCGGCCGCGATCTCTTGTCGCCGATGGTCCAGGCCTTTCGTAACGAGGGATTAAAAACCGGCTTCTATCATTCGGTGATCGACTGGCACCACCCGGAATTCCCCGTCGACGGGCTGCACCCCATGCGTGAAAATCTCGAATATCGTGAGGCGGCCAAAGGTCGCGATATCACAAAGTACCGGGACTATCTGCACGGTCAAACCCGTGAACTGCTCACCCGATTCGGCAAGCTTGATGTGATGTGGTTTGACTTCTCCTATAGCCACATGGATTGGGGTTGGGCCAAGGGCAAGGGTAAGGATGACTGGGATTCGGAGCGGTTGATGGCCATAGTGCGTGAGTTGCAGCCGGGCATCTTGGTCAACGACCGGCTGGAGATTGGCGGCGATCTGAAGACGCCCGAGCAGTACCAGCCCGCCGGCAAAATGATGATCGACGGCAAGCCGGTGCTCTGGGAAGCATGCCAGACGCTCAACGGCAGTTGGGGCTATCACCGCGACAACCTGGACTGGAAATCAACCGACATGTTGATCCGTATGTTGGTCGATGGCGTTTCTAAGGATGGTAATCTGTTGCTCAACGTGGGACCCAACGCCCGCGGAGAATTTGAGCCGAAAGCGCTTGAGCGGTTGCGTGAAATCGGCGCGTGGATGCGGCTGCACGGACGGTCAATTTATGGCTGTGGCGCCAGTGAATTCACTCCGCCGCCCGATTGTCGTTACACACAGACTAGCCCTGAGCAAAGTCGCAGAGGGGGAAATCGGCTCTACCTGCACATCTTTGACTGGCCCTTCCGCCACGTTCATCTGCCGGGATTGGGCGACCGCGTGGCGTATGCGCAACTGCTCAACGACGCCAGTGAGGTGAAGATGCGCGTCATCGATCCCAGCCAGGGCGCCCAGAACACCACAATGGGCGGCTTGCAGCCGAATACGCTCACCTTGGAACTGCCCGTACAGAAACCGGATGTATCTGTGCCGGTAGTGGAACTCTTCTTGAAGGAGTAGGACAATCTGACAGAATAAGTAGATAGTTAAGTGAGTCGTGCGCATCAGGGAATGCGCGCTACTCACTTGTGTGATGTTAGATTGATCTCGCTATAGGCACGTGGTGCGCACCCGGAGACGGTCGCAGAGTTGGTCAATCACCGTGGACTCAGTATACTTATAGGCTGTTTGGCGAGCGGAAAGATGACATGACCACATCAATGACCACATCAATGACCACATAAGAGGAGAGGGAACCCGTGGTGCACAGCAAGCAAGTTCAGCCGAATAGTCAATGGCAGGCAGTCGACGGCTGGCAAGGCGGAGCGGTGACGGCCTTGGCGTGTTCCCCGCACGTTGCCACGGATCGTGTAATTCTGGCCGGCACCTTGGCCGGTCTCTTCTTGTCGACCGATGGCGGGACAAACTGGCGCCGTGCCGGCCACGGTATGGCTGATTTCCAGGTGACCGCCCTCGCGGCAACGGCGACACCATCGGGTGTCGTCGCCCTGGCTGCGACGCAGAGTGGTCACCTGTACCGGACAAAGTGGGATGCAACGCCACAACACCTGGTCTGGCAGCCACTGAGTTGGGCCGGCTTGGGTGTCGTGCAAGCGCTGGCTTTTTCTCCTGCCTATGCACAGGATCAAACCCTCTTCACCGCAACCAGCGACGGAATCTTCCGCACGCAGGATGATGGCGCCACCTGGGAAAGTTCAACCTTTGGATTGCTCGATCTTGACATCCTCTGCCTGGCCTGTGCTCTCGATTTTGCTGAAAGCGAAGTGCTCTGGGCCGGCAGCGCCGAAGGGGGGCTCTATCGTTCGCGCAATGGCGCCCGTTCCTGGCGCGACAGTGGTGTTGGCTTGCCGGATAGCGCCATCCTCGCGCTGCTCGTTTCGCCCAACTACATGGACGATCAAACCCTCTATGCCGCCACCGATGATAATGGCATCTATCGCTCTACCGATGGCAGCGCAACGTGGCAACCCTTTGCACCTGTGCTCGCTGGCGTGGGTGTGAATGCGCTGACTTGCAGCGCCGATCAGCAACAGTGGGTCGTGGCATCCACCGACGGTCTCCTCGTCTCACACGATGGCGGCGCAACATGGTCAACAGCGCAGGACACCACAGTGAATAGTGACCCAGCGATAGCCCTGACTGTCGCCCTGGCCGACGATTTGGTCTTGGCCGGCACCTTGCTCGACGGTCTGCTCGCCTCAACCGATGGCGGCGTATTGTGGGTGCCGGCCAATCGGGGTCTGATTGCACACGCCGCACCCTTTACCCAGTTGACGCCGTCTCAGGAGTTGGTGGCGCTCGATGTTGCTGGTCTGCTCGCCTGTTACGCGGCCGATGGCGGCGGTTGGTCGACGCTGAACCATGCCTTCAACGACGCCGGCGTAACGGCCCTGGCGGCGACAACTGCTCCCCGCAGGCCGCTCGCCGTCGCCACCGAACAAGAATTGCTCTTCTCCCTGGGAGACCTGGACAAGACCAGGGAAGGGGCAGTTGACCAGTGGTATGCTGTGCCGTTGCCGGAAGAGGATGTCACATTGACACTCATTGCCCCGTCGCCTGCCATTGGCGAGGACCAGACGCTGTTTGTGGGTGAGAACAGTGGCCGTCTCTGGCAATCCACCGCGTGGGGCGAACGGTGGCAACCGTTGACGCCACCGTGGCAGGATGTCCTGCTGCTCCAACTGGCCTGTTCGCCGTTCTACCTGCGGGATCATCTGCTCTATGCCGTCACCGCCACGCAGCCCGACCCGGCTGAACCTACGATTCTGACCGTCTGGCAGGGGCGTGAGGCGGGGGCGGTCTGGGAGGCGCTGGCCGATCTGCAAAGTGACAGTGCTGCGGTCGCGTTGCATCTGCCGCAGGATCCCGTTACGCAGCCCATTTTGCTGGCAACCCGGAATCGGCTCATCAAGCTTTCCCGGCCAGACGCACCTTCGGATCCGATTGCACAGAACAAGGCGGAGGCAGCAGCACAATGGCAGATCACCCAGCACTTCTTGCCGGAAGAGGTGCGCATCACCGGCATCGTGACAACGCCATTGTATGTCGAAGAGTACAACGTTTTTCTGACAACAACGCAAGGAATTTATGAGGGTTGTGACGACGGCAACGTCAACGCTGGCGAATGGCAACAGCCTTGGCCGGAAATTGCTGATCAGGCTATGGTTGGACTACACTGCACAGAAAATGGTCAGCCACTTTACGCGATTGGCGTGGGGGGCATGATCTGGCAAGCATCTATAGTTTCTCAGAAAAAGATTGGTGGCATGAGCACGAGTGAGACAGAGGGGTAGCACCACAACTCTTTTTTGAATGTCTATAGATACTTTCTTGGTTTTGCTGATAATAGGAGTAAATAAATCTATGTCTGATATCGTTTTTGATTTGATTGAAAAAGAAGAGCGTCGCCAACGCGAGATGATTGGGCTGATCCCTTCGGAAAACCATTTTTCGCCGGCGGTGGCCAGTGTGCTCTCGTCGAGCCTGTCGAGCAAATATGCCGAAGGCTATCCGGGACGCCGTTACTATGAAGGCAACCAATTTATCGACGAAATTGAAAATCTCGCGATCGATCGCATCAAGCAACTCTTTGGTGTGCCTTTTGTCAATGTGCAGGCCCATTCCGGTTCGCCGGCCAACACGGCCATTCAATTTGCGCTGCTGGAACCGGGCGAAACGCTGATGGGCCTGCAACTCGGTTCGGGTGGTCACCTGACCCACGGTCACCCCAAAGTCACCTTCTCCGGGCGCTACTTCAACGCCGTCCAATATGGTCTCGATGCCAACGCCCGCATCGACTTTGATGCCATGCTCGCTCTGGCCAAAGAGCACCAACCCAAGGTCATCATTGCCGGCACCACCTCCTATCCTTTTGCGCTCGACTTTGCCAAGTTCCGCGAGGTGGCCGATGCCGTTGGCGCGTGGCTGGTGGCTGATATCTCACACATCACCGCCTTGGTCCTCGGCGGGGAACACCCCGATCCCGTGCCCTACGCCGATGTCATCATGTCGACGACGCACAAGACCTTCCGCGGGCCGCGCGGCGCCATGATCCTGGTCACCGAACGGGGCTTGGAACGCGATGCCAAGCTCGGCAGCAAGATCAACTCGGCCATTATCCCCGGTTTACAGGGCGGCCCACACAACGCCTCCGTCGCCGGCATCGCGATTGCCGCCGCCGAGGCGATGCAACCGAGCTTCAAAGAGTATGCCAAACAGATCCGCCGCAACGCCACGGCCATGGCCCAATCGATCATGGACAACGGCCTGAAGCTGGTTGGTGACGGCACCGAGAATCACCTGATGGTGGTCGATTTTACGCCCTTCAGCGATGGCTTGGGCACGCAGGTTGCTTTTGCGCTCGATGTGGCCGGCATCTACGCCAATCGCAACGCCATTCCCAATGAACCCTGCTCGCCCTTTTACCCATCCGGCCTGCGCGTCGGCACGCCCCTCGTCACCACGCGTGGCATGAAAGAAGCCGAGATGGCCCAGATCGGTGTTTGGATCGCCGCTGTTACCCGCCATGTCAAGGATGCAACCTTGCCGGAGAACAGCAAGGAGCGCAGTGCCTTTATCAAACGTTTCCAGCAAGAGGCGTTGGCCGACCAGGCGCTGCTCGCGATCCGCAGCGACGTCAAAGCGCTGGCTACCCAGTTCCCGCTCTTTGCCGAGCCGGAAGCCGTGGCCAGTGCCAATGGCCACGTAGCTACCGCGGCGTAAGCTATAGTGCTGTTCGTTGGAAACCGCTACTTTTACCCGCGAAATTACACAAATAATCCACGAAGTTACACAAAGACACACGAAGCCGGAGAAAACTTCATCTCCTCGTGTTTCTTCGTGGATCGTCAAAAACTATAGTACATGGTTTCATTTGCTGCCCAGCAGCCGCCGCAGTCGCGTGATTATCCCTTCGCGTTTTCCTGCCCACCAGTCGACCGGTTTCATCCGCTCGCCAAAGCCCAGCCGTTGATCGAGCGCCAACAGCAGCCCGCGTAACGGGGACCCCGCTAGGCGTCGACCCACGCGGTGCCACCACTTGCGGTAGTCCTTGTTGTACGGGCAGACCCGGATGCAGATCGAACAGTCGCTATTCTGCGCCGCCCAGTAACCAAAACATTTCTCCCCGTCGACCGACCACTTGCGCACGCCCTGAATATTGGATTGGTTGTGCCGCTCGGCACTGGGTGCCCCCTGAGGGATCGCCTTGACCGGGCAGCTAGCGGCACAGCGCCGACAGCGTTCACAGAATTCGCGCACACCAAAGCGGATTGGCTGGTCGTGGGACAGCGGCATATCGGTAAAGATTTTGCCGAGCCGAATGCGCGGGCCAAATTCTTTGGTAATCAGCAGGCCATTGCGACCGTACTCGCCCAAGCCGGCGCGGATCGCCAGTGGGATGGCGAGCGCGGTGTCATTCATGCTGGCAACGGCGTTGTAACCGAGGTTGCGGATGAACTGGGCAATTGACAGCACAACCAGCGCGTCGTGCGAATAGCCTAGACCTGTCGCCGCGCCGCTCAACGCCGACGGTACCGTGCGGATCAGATCATAATCCATCGCCTGCGCCGTCACGATGACATTGGGCAGATTGGGGGGGAGTTCCTGTGGCTTCTCCCTCTGGCGCAAGTCGCTAAACTTCTGGGTGTAGAGCCAGCGCTCGTCAAAATGAGTCACCCCGACTAGATCGGCGCCAAAGCCTTTGGCCACCCGTTTGATCAGGGCGGCAGCCGCGTCGGGTGTTCCCATCTCCTGCTGTATCTCAGCGACATCGCGATAGAGCGAGAACTCATCGGAAAAGCCCTCGCGGCGATCTTCCTTTTCTTTCAGTTCGGTGAAGATATCACTGACGTGCCAGGCGGCATTGCGCAGCGCGTAATCTCTTTGCGTAAAGCCATCGGCTTTGCGGAAGGTTTTGAGCGGTTCCCGGTAGGTGGCGTAGAAGAGCCTCGCCTTTTCGCTGCGGATGCGCTCATCCCACCACGAGCGGCGAAAGACATCATCTTTCTGATGGAAGCGCGCAAAGTCGTCCAAAATCTCAAAGCCGGCGGCCTGATCTATCTGGTCAACAAGTTCAATGGGAGCACGGTGGACAGCTTGAGCCATCATCATTCTTCCTGGCGGTATCGTATGAATTGAGTAAAGCGCGATTGGCACAGAGAGCGGATTGGCGCTTTACACAACTTTGCGTTCTCTGTGTTTCGATACTGAGCTACGCCATAAAATAGACAGTTTATACACGAGTAAAAATGTTACTATGTGCTGCGGCGGAGTACAAATGGTCGCTTTCCTTATCGCTGCCGCAATGCACAGACAGTTATCCATCATGGCAATCCGACGATTGGTAACCATCGTGGAATCGGCTAGAATATGGGTACTCTATCATCATACAAGCCAAAGGAGAAACTCCGTTCATGAGTCAAGATCAAATCCGTGTCGGCATTGCCGGCTTGGGACGCAGCGGCTGGTCGATCCACGCCCATCTGCTCGCCCCCCTCACTGCGCAGTACCAGGTCGCCGCCGTGGTCGACGCGGACCCGGCGCGCCGCGAAGAGGCAGTGGAACGCTTTGACTGCCAGGCCTACGACAGCTACGATGCCCTGCTTGCCGATCCCGGCGTGGAACTCATCGTTGTTTCACTGCCCAACTTTTTGCACGCCGATGCCGCGATCCAGGCACTGGCTGCCGGCAAACATGTCGTCTGCGAAAAGCCGATGGCCACATCCCTGGCCGATGCCGACCGCATGGTGGCCGCGGCCGCGGCGAGCGATAAAGTGTTGACGATCTTCCAGCAACGGCGCTACAACCCCGACTTTGTCAAAGTCAAAGAGGTGATCGACTCCGGCCTCCTGGGACGGATTGTGCAGATCCGTCTCTATGCCACAGGCTTTAGCCGGCGCTGGGATTGGCAGACATTGCAAAAATTTGGCGGCGGCAGCCTCAACAACACCGGCCCGCATTTCCTCGACATGGCGCTGCAACTCTTTGGCCCCAACGAACCGCACGTTCTCTGCGCCCTCGACCGTACGCTCACGCTGGGCGATGCCGACGATCATGTCAAGCTGTTACTCAAAGCAGAGGGCGCACCGACAATTGATCTGGAGATCAGCAGCGCGGCGGCCTATCCCAGCGAGATGTGGACGGTGTTGGGCACCCGGGGTGGCCTCACCGGTAGTGCCCGCGAGTTGCGTTGGAAGTGGGTGGTCGATGAGGAGATGCCCCCGCGTGAACTTGACACCAAGCCGACACCCAATCGTAGTTACAACCGTGACCAGCTCACCTGGCACGAAGATAGCTGGACCCTGAACGATGCCGGCGACGATGCCCATGCCCAATTCTACACCGATCTCTTTGCCACGATTCGCGGTGACAAGCCGCTGGTCATCACACCGGAAAGCGTGCGGCGGGTGATCTGGCTACAAGAGGAGTGTCACCGCCAGAATCCACTGACGCAGACAATCGTTTAACTGGCATCTTCGCCTGGTTTGTCGTGCAAACACAGCGAGCGCACAGCGCATATTGTAGTAGAGTCACAAAAAGAAAACACAGAGGGCACAGCTGGTTGGCGGACAGCTATCAGCTTAACCACAGAGGCCACAGAGAACACAGAGCGCACAGAGAGATAAAGCTGAGAGTTTCTCGGCTCTTCTGTGTCAAAGAGATTTGTCAGTCAATCAGGAGGGCACAGAGAATTTTCTCGGCTCTTCTGCGCGGACTGTACGTGCTCTCGAGAATAAACGCTCTGCGTTCTCTGTGTTGCCCGCTACAGACAGGAAGAGGACGTGACAGTGTCCATTGGTCAACTCAGTATTTTACTAAGCTGTTTGGCAGCGTGGTTACTATCGCAGGTGGTGAAGGCGCTGTTGAACCTGTGGCAACAGCGGGAACTCAACCCACTGCAGGCGATCTTCGCGACGGGAGGCATGCCTTCGGCCCACGCCGCGTCGGTCTCAGCATTGACCGCCGCGATCTTTTTACACGAGGGCGTGTCGACAGCCTTTGCCGTGGCCCTGATCCTCATGTTTGTCACCCTGCGTGATGCTGTTGGGGTCCGCCTTGCCGCCGGCGAACAGGCCCGTGTACTCAATGATCTCGTGGCCAAACTCAACCACGACCACCCGGCGCTGCACGTCGATCACGGCCATACGGTTGCGCAGGTGGTTGTGGGTGTCTTCGTCGGTATCGCCGCCGCCATTATCGTGATGGGGCTGAGCTAGCAGCCTCGCAGTGAGACAGTGAGACAGTGGGACAGTTGGTGTAAACCCAAGACCATTCAAATAAGCATATTGCTCGTTCCACGCTCTGCGTGGAATGTTGGATGAGACGCTCTGCGTCCCGAGACGCAGAGCGTCCGGGATCTGTTCCCACGCGGAGCGATGGGAACCAGTATTTCCTTATTTGAATGGTCTTGGGTGTAAACCGTGCTAATTTTCTTCTACACACAGTATCTGGTGATGAACATCTTCTGTCTCCCTATCTCCCTATCTCCCTATCTCCCTGTCTTCCCCGCTCCCTATGCCAGATATGCGATCGTCAATGGCCCCTCGGGCAGCACACAGATCCGGGCATTGGGACCATATTTCGCCTGTAGCTCAGCGACGGTTGCCTCAATATTGTGACAGGGTAAGAAGAGCGCTTGCTCGATCTGCTCATCGGTGAGACCATCGCTGTAGACGTAGACATCGGCGTGGAGTTGAATTTGGGCCTGGATCTGTACCTGCCATTGGTCGTGCTCCAGAAAACCGGGTTGCGCGATCAGATCGAGCACCCCCTGAGGCGACCCGCCGCGGCGCAGCAATTCAGCGTACTTGCCGTGGTTGGGCAGCCCATCATTACAGGCGCCGGCCATAATGATGGCGCCCCCTTTGCGCACAATCTGGCGCGCCGCACTCATGCCCTTGACACACTGGTAGAGATTCTGGTCGAGCGGATAGCCGCTGTTGGTAGTGACGACAATGTCATAGGGCTCCGCCACTGGGACCATGGCGCTCTCGCGCACAAAGGCACAGCCGGCAGCGTGGGCCAATTCGAGGTCACCGCCAAAGACACCGGTGATCTGTTTTTTGGTGTTGAGGGTCACATTGAGCAAGAAGGTGGGGTTGGCCATGCGCGCGGCCTCGCGCATCTCTTCCCAAATGGGATTACCCACAATGTTGCCCCACGTCGCCTGCGGATGGGCGATCATGGCCCGCCCGTGGTTGGTAAAGACACTTTCCGTCCCGGCGATCGAGGGCAGGACACCCTTGGGGCCACCGCTGAACCCGGCGAAGAAGTGCGGCTCGATAAAACCGGTGAGGATCTTGACATCGGCCTCGTGAAAGTGGCGGTTGATGCGTACGGGATGACCGTTGCTTGTCTCGCCCAGATAGACCAGATTCTCGTCGTCAAAGGCGTTGTGTTGCAGACAGCGATAGGTATCGACGACCTGGCTGCCAAGCATTTCGCGTAGTTCTGCGTCGCTTTGAGGGCGATGGGTGCCGAGGGCGTTGAGCAGTATGATATCGGTGCGTGCAATGCCGGCGACTTCCAGTTCATCGAGGAGGATCGGCAAGATTCGGTCGTTGGGGGTGGCGCGTGTGATGTCGGTGTGGACGATGACGACACGGTTGCCTGGCTGGATGAGGTCGCGCAGCGGTGGGCAGCCAATCGGTTTGCGTAGCGCACTGCGTAGCGCGGCGCTCTCCTCTTCAACGCCCGGTACGAAACGGGAAGTAATGGGGTCGGTCTGCGGGGGGAGATGAATGGTCAGGCCGGTGCGGCCATAAGCCAGGTTGATCTGCATTTTGTTCACCTTTCCCAAGGTTGAATGGGGAGTAGCAGCGCCACGGCGCTGCTGTGACAATACGCTCACGCCATCGCGCAAACTCCGCTCGGCGCAATTGGGATAGGATGGCACAACGCCTACCCATGCGCAATCCTACCCCAATTGTGATGCAAGATCAAAAGCCTACTGCGAACAGAGCGCGTACCCCATAGTTGCACTCACTGCCATTAAGTTAAGCGAATCCTCATCAAGCGAATCTGGTTCTACGCGCCGCGTGGCATCCTCATCAGGACGCTCTGCGTCCCGAGACGCAGAGCGTCTCAAACTGCCATTCCACGCAGTAGAAGAATAAGTAAATAATCGGGTAAACCCCATCCCCCGGCCCCTTCCCCGACATCGGGGAAGGGGAGAGTTAACTCCTCCCCCGATGTCGGGGAAGGCTGGGAGGGGGTTTTACACCCGCTTAATTTCTTAATCTTACAGAGCGTGGAATGAGCAAGTGCCTTAACTGAATGGCAGTGATTGTTGCGCTGCGGCGTGCAATGCCACAAGAAAGGGACGCGCCCCTGCGAAGAGCCTACTCCACTGTTACTGTAGGTGTAAAACAGAAGGTGCGTTGCGTCTGTCCGGTCCTGCCGATGGACGTGCCATGCGTGTTGCGCCGGGCAATGAAGTATCCCACAATGGTGCGGTCAACGACGGTGAGCCGAATGGCATAGCCACACTTGCGCGGCGTCATGCCGGTGACTGCGCGATACTCTGCATCGAGGTTGAACTGGCCAAGATAGACATCGGTGGCGACAGGTGGCAACGTGCCGGTGTCGTCCAGGTCACTT
>Ga0116151_10001512_pt1 | contig 21819 bp, 19 predicted proteins | sample AD_UKC117_MetaG_FD_89893 | JGI IMG/M metagenome (GOLD analysis project Ga0116151, IMG submission 89893) | Active sludge microbial communities of municipal wastewater-treating anaerobic digesters from Hong Kong - AD_UKC117_MetaG | ecosystem: Engineered > Bioreactor > Anaerobic > Digestate... | reverse complement strand
TGGCGCGCAGCTTGCAAAAGCAGATCGGCAGCCGCACGGTGGACCTGTATCTGGTTGGCGTTCTGGAGATGGCTTATCGTTTCGGCCGGGGCAGCAGCCCAACGGCCGTTATCCAGATGGACTTTTTTGACTTTAATTTGCTGGCATCCGGCCGCTTAAAGGTGGCAGACGTGCGGGAGCGCACCGTGGTTTCGGGTGATAAGGCTGCCGCGGATTGGTTCTTGCAGCATACCAGCGTGGTTTACTAAACGATCTTGTTTGCGTTTTAACGCTCCTTTGCCGTCTGGGCTGTGAATTCGGGGAAATGGCAGTTAGAATAAAAGGATGCACCACTCTTCCGACATCGCAGCGTATCTGGAACAGGCGAACGGCTGGATCTCCGCCCATCTCGACGCCACCATATCCCCAAACGTAGTTCTGCTGCCGCCCTTAACGCCTCTGCTGCTAGACAGCCTGGCATCCCATGCGGTACAGGTAGCTCTAACGCAGCCGAAACATGCCTGGGCGATAACGGCCGTCGCCGAAGCTGCGGCCGCCCACACCCGCGATCCCTTCTTGCAAGCCCAGGCCCACTGGCAGGCTGCGCGCGCCGCAAACGCCTGGTACCGGCCCGACCTGGTGGCCACGGCCGTTACTCAGGCCCGCCAACAGTTCACAGCAGCCGGCGTCACCGCCACGTCGGGTTGGCCGGCTGCTTGTGATTGGCAGCAGTACGCTGAGCCTTGGCTTCACAATAACTTCCAGGCAGCTCTCGCCAGCCTGGAAATCGCCCTGGTTCAACTGTCCAACAGCGACCGATTGGATCTTGTGCCGCACTGCCGCCTGTCTCTGGCCTACTGCTACATTCTTACCGCTCAATTTGACGCCGCCGAGGTGCAGTTGGATGAGAGCGAAGCCGTCTTCCAGCAACAGGACGATCTTCTCCATCAGGCGCGCTGTTGGCTGCATCGCGCCAGCGCTTTGCGCCGGCAGTTGCGTTACCCGGAAGCCCTGGTTCTGCTGGAGAAGGCGCAGCAGGTTTTTTGCCAGATGGCTGCGCCCGTTGATGAGGCCAAAGCCTGCTACCAATTGGGCTATTGTGAACTGAATCAGAGCGGCGATTTTGCCCGCGCTGAGGAGTATTTTGCCACGGCTGCTGCCCGGTTTGGTGAACGGGAGATGGCCTTGTGGCAGGCATTGTGCCTGAACGGACTGGTGCAGGTGCATAACAACGCTGGCCGGTTATCTGAGGCTTATCGCTTGCTGGTTCCCATCCGCGAAACGTACGAGCGGTTTCCGCTGATTGGCTTGCAGGCGGATACGGCCGTGGAGAGCGGCCTGCAATCTTTATACCGGGGCGACTGGCAAACGGCCGTTCGCCACTTGCAGCGTGCCGAAGCTAACTATCAGCAGCTGGACCTGACTTATATGGTCGCCATGTCGGTGCTTTACCAGGGAGACACGTATCTCCAGGCCGGACATTACCACCAGGCACTGCGCTGCATGGAAAAGGCGTTGGCAGAGTTTGAACGGCTGGGCGATGACGGCCGTCAGGCCGATTGCCACATGCGCCTGGGGCAAGCGTGGCTGGCCCTGGGGCGCGATGATCTGGCCTACGAATCTTTGCTGGCCGCCGCCGACTATTTTGAACGCACCAGAAAACCGGCCTTCTTTCAACACGTGATCACACAACAGGCGGAGGTCTTTTTTCGCCAGCAGAAACAGGCTGAGGGGATAGAATTATTGCGCGGGGCACTGGCGCTGGTCGAAAAACGAGGCGGCCAGTTGGACCGTGCCCTGGTCCAACGTGCTCTGGGCGAGGCTCTGTGTCTGGCGGGAGAGCTAGACGAGGGCGGACAGCTTCTCAAAACGGCCGTTGCCCACTTCCAAATGATGGAAACAGATCTCGAACAGGCGGTTTGTCAGTTGGCGTTGGGTCGGTACTACCAGCAAACGGGCAGTACGGCCGCGGCCCGCACCGCCTGGGAAACGGCACTGGCGCTAAACCAGACGGCCGTGCCCGCAATCTCCTGGCAGGCACGTGCCGGTCTGGCAGCCCTGTACGCCCAAGAGGGGAATACAACATCTGCTTTGGAACAGTATCGTTACGCGGTAGCCGCTCTGGCGCGGCTGCGCCACAACATCTGGCAGCCGGGCCTGGCGGATTCATTTTTGCGCCGCCCAGGGACTATGTTAGATCAGGCCGTCGCCCTGGCCGGGCAGGTACGATCCGAATACTACGCCCTGACATTTCTGGAGGAAAGCAAAGCGCAAATTGTTGGCCGCCAGCTGGCCGTGGCTGCCACCAGGCAGGCGTCATCCGATGAGTTAAATACCCTGGCGGCGGAAATTCGCTGGCTGCAGCGCAAAGTGGCAGCCAGCGAAGTTGAAAACCATATATTCTCTTCGCAGTTCCGTGAATGGCAGCAGCAGATCATTCAGAAAGCGCAGCAATATGACCAGAAAGCCGCCCAGTTGGAGCGGCAGCTCTTTTCCGGGGCGGACAGCAGCTGGCGGGTGGGTGACTTTGACGTGGCGCAGTTTCGTCAGCAGGCTGTACAGAGGCTAGGCACGCGGTGGGTAGCGCTGAATTATTATCTGACGGCTTCTCACCTTTACGGCGTTACGCTCACGCCAACGGCCCACTGGATCTGGACCGCCGAGTTAACGCCGCTCGTGCGTCTGGCTTTGAATGTTTGTACGAAGGGAGGCCACGGCCGAGTTTGGGCCGCGCGCCATTTGGCGGCATTGGGCACATGGCTAATACCGGAGTCTGTTCAGGCGCAGCTTACGCCCGAGACCACACTGCTCGTTTCGCCTCACCGTGAACTGCACCGCCTGCCGTGGGCTGCCCTGCACGTGGGACAACCAAAACGGCCGTTGATCACCACATCCATTCCGGTGATCGTTCCTTCCTGGCAAAGCCTTTTGTACTTGTGGCAGCGGGAAGAAAATGAGAAAACGGCCGTGCGTTCCGGTCTTATGCTGGCTATCTCCGATTTCCAGGAACGGCACCCCGCCTTACCGCAGACCCGAGAGGAAAGCGCCCGTTTGCGCGACCTGTTTGGCACAACTTTACATCTGATCCAAGAAGCAGAAGCAACGGCCGAAAGCCTGTATCAACTGGCGCAGACCCACGAGCTGGCAAAGTTCGATTTTCTGCACATCGCCAGCCACGCCTTCTCCGACCAGCTTACCGGGCGATTAAGCGGTCTGGCACTGTACGACCGTGACCTGTGGCTCGATGAAATGTATCAGTTGACGCCTTTGCCGCCGTTGGTAACCTTGTCGGCTTGCAGCGGCACGCTGAGCCGCTTGCTGGAGGGTGATGAACAAGTTGGGTTAGCCACCGCCTGCCTGGCAGCGGGGGCGCAGTGTGTGGTTGGCAGCCTTTGGCCGCTGCTGGACGAGATGATGGCAGCGTTTATGGTCCGATTTTACGAATATTTGCGCGCAGAGAACCGGCCGGGGCTTGCGCTGGCCCAGACTCAGCGGGAGATGTATGTGGGCAACATGCCGGCGGGCCAGTGGGGGAGCTTGCAGTGCGTGGGACGGCCGTAATTCCCATACCCTTCATCCCCTCTTTATGTAAGTGCGGATGACCTGGACTGACCAGTATTTGTGTGGCATCGTCATTTTAGACAACGCCGTCTCATCGCAGAAACAGCGAGAGCAATCTAAATGGATCACCAGTATATTGAAACAAATGGAATTCACTTGCATCTTCTTCAAGATGGCCCGGAAGACGGACCATTGGTAGTTATGTTGCACGGATTCCCCGAATTTTCATATGGTTGGAAGAAGCAGATCCCTTATTTGGCGTCTGCCGGATATCGCGTCTGGGCTCCAGATCAACGGGGCTACAACTTAAGTGCCAAACCGGATGGAATTGCAGCCTACAGCCTGGACAAGTTGGCGGCCGATGTGATCGGCCTGCTAGACGCCTCTGGTCAAAAACGGGTCTATTTAGTAGGGCATGATTGGGGAGGTGTCGTTGCCTGGTATTTGGCCAGCCACTATCCTGACCGATTACGGAAACTGGTGGTCATAAACGCTCCGCATACGGCCGTCATGCAACAACACTTACGACGCAGCTTTTCTCAGCTAAAAAAGAGCTGGTATATGTTTTTCTTCCAGCTTCCGTGGCTGCCCGAAACATTGTCCCGATATCAAAACTGGAAGCTGGTGACACAGGCTTTACTCCGCGGAAGTCGTCGGGGCACGTTTACGCAGAGTGACATAGACACCTATCGGCGGTCCTGGGCGCGGCCGAAAGCATTTGGTTCCATGATCAACTGGTACCGGGCAAACGTGCAAAGCCCCCCTGTACTGCCGGACCCACCACGCATCACTGTGCCGACATTGTTGATCTGGGGAGCGCAAGATCAGGCTCTAGAAAGGGAGATGGCCCAACTCAGTATTGACCTTTGTGATAACGGAGAGCTAGTTGTTGTTGAGGAAGCCACGCACTGGGTACATCATGAAGAAGCCTCGCTGGTCAATGAGTTGATCGATACGTTCCTACGCAGTGAGCGTCAAGGCTCCGTTTTTCTATAAGATCCAGTTATCCTTGCACTTTTTCACCGCTGCCGGTGTAGCCGCCACGAGAATATAGGGCGAGGCGGGTTGGGTTACGGCCGTTCACGCGGCAGGGTGAAGAAAAACGTACTGCCCTCCCCTTCATGGCCTGCCACGCCCACTTCCCCACCCAGGCGGGTAATAATCCGCTGGACAATCCATAAACCCAGTCCGTGTCCGTCCAGCTGGGTTTTGCCCAGACGCTGGAACTCGGTGAACAGCAGGGAGCGTTTTTCCGGCGGCACACCGGGGCCATTGTCGCTGACGCAAAAGCGGACCATGCCCTCGGCGGTAACGGCCGTGCCCAGTGTCAAGATGGGCGGCGTGCCGCCATACTTGATGGCGTTGCTCAGATAATTAACCCACACCTCCTCAAGCCAGGGGCCATACCCGTAGGCAGTCGGCCAGCCGCTTTCCGGCCAGATCACTTGTGCCTCGCGCTGTTTGATTAGCGGCGTCAGGCGCGCCAAGACCTCGTTAAGGATGCTTTCCATGTTGAGCGGTTCCAGGGGAATCTCGGCCAGATCCCGTGTGCTGGCCAGCAGCAGCAGTTCGTCGACAATGGTGCCCATTTTGCGGCTCATCCGGGCAACAATTGCCAGTGCATTGTCCAACTGTTCGGGCGCTAAGCGCTTATAATCGTCTGCCAGCATCTCTGCATAGCCGCCGACCACGGCCAGCGGCGACTTGAGATCATGCGCCACGGTATGGGCAAAGGCGTTCAACTCCACTATCAACTGCTCCCGCTCGGCTTCAATTTCCTTGCGCCGGGTATTGTCGCGCACAACATATTGCAGAAAATCACGCCCGCCTATCTTTACCGGCCGACTGCTGACTTCTACCTGAACGAGCGAGCCCCCTTTATGCCGGTGATAGCATTCGTAGACGAAAGTGCCGGAAAAGTAAGAGTGCCAGGCAAAATCGGACCCGTTATCGTCCGGCGTATGCAACACCTCAATGTCATCCAGAGTGAGTTGAGTCAGTTCGTCTACCTCGTATTCCAGGCGGCGGGCGGCATTCGCGTTGGCTTCCACGATTCGGTTGGTGGCCAGGTCAATCAGCATGATCGAATCACCGAATTGCTCAAACAGACTTTGGTAACGTTGTTCAGCCTCTACTAAAGCCGCCTGGGATTGGTCGTAGCCGGCAATTTCTGCTTCCAGTTCCGCAATACGTTGGTTGGCTGCTTCTAATTCACGCCGTAGTTGTGCCGAGATCTGTGGTTCATTCTGTATCATTTGTACTCTGTCCACCATTTTGAGCGTTTTGCCAGGCCAACCATAACGGCCGTACATGCACTTGTCGCAAATAAACCTCGCACAAATCCGGGTCCGGCTGGCCGTCCAGGTCATTTTGTATCATCTCTGCAGCCGCTGTCAACACATCTGCTCCCTCGCCCATCCCCAGTGCGTGGCACACTTGCCATACAAAATGAAACGTACGCAGCGGTTGATCCGCGCCGACAAGCATCCGGTTGACCACCCATTTTTCGCGAAACCGGGCCAGGTATGCCGCAGCTTCCGCGCGTTCCCCTTGCCGCAGGGCAGTCAGCGCCAACCCAGCCAAATCCTCAAGCAAGAACACAGATTTGACCATTTCCTGCCGGATTTCACCTGCTTGCCGGTAGTAAGCGGCGGCCTGCTGTAAATGGCCTTGGGCCAACGCCAGCGCGCCCAGGTTGTTGAGCGTAGGGGCGGCTGAGTCTTGGGCGCCGAGCGCTTGCTTGATTGCCAGGCTCTGCTCAAAGTACTCTTGCGCATAGGCATAATGCCCCTGTGCATAAGCTACCAAACCGATATTGTTCAGGGCATAGCTGGCACTGTACTTATCGCCGAGTTCCAGACTAATGTCCAGACCTTGTTCGAAATAACGACTGGCAGACTCATATATCCCCTGGTAAAGTGCCAGATATCCCAGACTCAGCAAGGCAGTGCATTCGCCATATTTGTTGTCCATCTCACGGGTGATGACCAGAATCGCCTCTTGATAACCGGCGGCGGCGGCAAACTGCCGCTGGGAAGATACGATAGCTGCCAGATTACTCAACGCGGCGCTCTCACCATACCGGTCGCCAATCTCTTGTGCGATTTGCAGGCTCTGTTTGCCGTAGGCGAGGGCTTGTTCTGGTTGTCCCTGATTTTGCAGCGCGCCGCACAGGCCAATCAAAGCCAAACTTTCGGCCCTGCGGTCGCCAATTCCCTGCGAGATAGCCAGGCTTTGGGCATGATAAGCCTGGCTGCGATCATACCGCCCTTGTAAACTGGTGACGACGCCCAGATTGCGCAAGGCGGCCGCTTCCGCCACCCGGTCGCCGATGGCCTGGGCAATGGCCAGGCTTTGCTGATGGTAGCTAACGGCCGTGTCATACTGCCCCTGAAAATCCGCCACAATACCCAGGTGACGCCAAACAGTGGCTTCCAGGCGTTTGTCTCCCACCGCTTGCGCCAGAATCAGGCCTTGCTGCAGATTTGTTTCTGCTCCTGCAAAAGCGCTTTGCCGCCAATCGCATTCGCCCAAATCAAGCAGCAGACGGGCCTCGCCGGGCCGATCGCCCATTTGCCGGGCCAGTTCCAGGGCATCGTGGAAACAGGCGCGGGCCGAGTCGTAATCCCCTTGGGCAACGGCCGTTTCGCCCAGGTCGCGCAGCGCCTCCATCTGTCCGGGCAGGCTGGCTAAAGCGCGGAACGCTTCCAAGGCCAGCCGGTGCGATTGGGCGGCAGCCGTATAATCGCCCTGACTGGTGGCAATTTGTCCGATACCGCTCTGAATTTGCGCCACGTAGGGCTGGTTGTGCGCTGCCTTGGCCAGCACCAATGCCCTTTCGTAAGTTTGGGCTGCCGCTTCGTAGTTGCATAGTTGTTGTCGGGCCTGGGCGGCAATAATGAGGGCTTGCGTCTGCTGGTCACAGTCGTCGCTTTCCCGGGCCAGGCAGTAGGCTTCTTCTGCAGCTTCCAGCGCCGCCTGGTAGTCGCTAAGGCTGTTGTGATAAGCGCCAAAGCGCAAAGCCAGGTTGGCCTTTTGGGCCGGTGTTTGGGCCAACGCCGTGAGCGCCGCCAAATTGGCGGCCTGTTCGGTGCGCTGTCCCAACCGGTTGTAGACTTTCTCGCGCTGCAGTAGCAGGCGGAAGCGCACGGCCGTTTCCGCCTTGGGTGTCACAGCGAGCGCCCTATCGAAATAACGCACTGCTTCCTCGTTTACATACTGCGCCGCCATATACTCTCCTGCTGCCTGGGCGTAACGGGCTGCCTTTTCCGGGACATTTGCTTCCAGCCAGTGGCCGCTAAGAATGGCCGCGTAGTTGGGGTCGTTGGGGTAGGCGCGTTCGTAGGCATCGGCTGCCTGCCGGTGCAGCGCCTGGCGCTCCTCGACCGCCATGCTGGCTAGCAGTGCCTCGCGCAGCTTGTCGTGGGTGAAGCGCCAGGTTTCTTCCTGCACTTCTAGCACGGCCGCGTCGGCGCAAGCCGCCAGCCAGCGGGCCAACCTGGTTTCGGGGCTGGCCGCCTGCACCATGGTCAGATCTAGAGCGCGCCCGGCCACGGCCGTCAGCTTCAGCAGCGGCTGGTAGGGGGGCGGCACCTGGTCCAACCGTCGCTGCAACAAGCGCTGCACACTGCCGGCAAACACTGTCTGTGGCAGCGCCATCATGCCCACGGCGTCTAAGCGCCCTGCCTCTTCGGCCAGAGCGCGCATGGTTTCGACGAGGAAGAAGGTGTTGCCTTCGGTCTCTTTGTGCAGAAATTGGATGATAGACGGCCGTTTTCCCACCTCGCCTAGCATTGAAATACTCAAGGCTTCAATCTCAGCCGCCGCCAGGCGAGGCAGCGGCAGCACGGTCATGTCGGGACACTCGGCAGGCAGATACGGCCGTTCTTCGGACCGATAGCTGCCGATGATTAGCAGGGGCAGGCTGGCAGCCATGCGGCTGAGAATTCTGAGCGGTTCCAGGCTTTCGCTGCTCCAGTGCAAATCTTCTAGCAGCAGCACCAGCGGCGGATTGTTTTGGGCCGCCGTCTGGCAAATGTCGGTGATAGTCAGATGGAGGCGCTGTTGGTTGGCCTGTCCGGTCAGTTTTGGCGCGTCGGGAATGGGACGGCCTAACAAGCGCTCAATCTCGGGCACCAGCGGCTTGATGACGGCTGCCTGCAAATCGCTTAGTGTCACTGCCAGGGCCAAATGGGACAGGATGCTGCGCCAAAATAGATAGGGCTGGCCGCCGCCTTCGATACCCTGGCCGCGCAAAACCTGCGCTCCGGCCACCAGGGCATGAATTCGTAACTCATCCAGCAGGCGCGATTTGCCCACGCCGCTTTCACCACCTACCAGCCAGGCACTTCCTTTACCAGTTGCCGCAGCCTCCAAGGCGTTTGCCAGCCGCTTGAGTTGGGCATCGCGGCCGATGAACTGAGCCGTCTGGAGGAAGCTGTCGCGGATGGCGGCGCTTTCGGAGGGTAATGGCCGGGAAACGGCCGTGCAGAGAGCGGCAATAACCTCTCCGGCTTCGGCGTAGCGGTCTTCCGGAGCCTTTTGCAGCAAGCGGGCAACCACGGCCGCCAGGCGAGGGTTTTCGATGGCCGTGGTGTCTGGCTCGTCGTAGAGAATATGGGCCAGAAGGCGAGAAGGGCTGCTTGTGTGGAAAGGATGTTGCTTGCCGGTCAGCAGTTGGTAGGCCACCACACCGACTGCGTAGAGGTCGGCTGCGGCCGTGGTTGGCTGCTGCCGCAACACTTCGGGCGCCATATAGGCCAGCGTGCCAGTGACACCGTCGTTGTGCTGCCCTGGCGTAGATAGTCCAAAATCCAATACGCGCACGTGCCCGTCTGCCACCAGCACGTTTTCCGGCTTCAGATCCCGGTGCAAGATGCCCCGTCGGTGCAGATAAGCCAGGGCTTGCAGCAGCTGGATGAGCAGGTCTATCCGGTTTTCGAGCGGCTGGCCTTGCCCGGCGGCCAGCAAGGTTTGAGCATTTGCCAGCAGGTCCATGGTGAAATACGGCCGTTGCTGCCGATCAAAGCCGTAGTCCAGAACACTGATAATGTGAGGATGGCGTAAGGCAGCCAGGGTGCGAAATTCCCGCGCCAGGGCCAGAGGGAGGCTTTCATTTGGCTCGCCTAATCCATTTTCGTCATTCGAAGGCATCCGCGGGCGAACTGACACTTGTTTGAGCGCGACAAGCTGGTTTGTCAGACTATCGTGAGCCTGGTAGACCTGGCCCATTGTGCCAGAGCCGAGCGGTTTCAGGAGTTGATAACGATTTCCCAATAGAGCAGGTGTAGAAATCATGAGGGAACGATGGCTCCAAGTTAGGATTTTTGTAGTACTTCGGTTGTGTCCAGACGAAATTATATATCAATTGATGACTGCGAAAATAGCGCTATCTGATAGCCGGGTGATACGCGCTCTTGATTGAGGGCTCAAACGCGATTATGAAATCGCGGCTACAAAGCGGGCTGCTAAAAAACTTGGTCTCAGCTTGATCGAGAACATCTGTTCTGTTACACTTGCTGTACTTTCTACTTTCGTCCCCATCGTCAACTACACTCCGACTGTTACACTGTACACAAAATAGGAGACAAGGCCATGAACAACAATCGTTCCATGCCCAGCAGCGTGATTATCCCGGAGCTTCCTTACCAGGATGTGCGCGAAGCAGCGGAATGGCTGTGCCGTGCATTTGGCTTCACCGAGCGTCTGCGAATCGGCAGTCACCGCGCCCAATTGACACTGGGCACTGGTTCCATCGTCATTACGCAAGGCGGCAATGCTGCGTCAGCCGCGTGTGCCGTTATGGTGCGTGTGGGCGATTTGGACAGCCACTATGCTCATGCTGTGCAAGCCGGTGTGCACATTCTCAATCCGCCGAGCGATTACCCCTATGGCGAACGACAATATACTGCGATAGATCTGGCGGAGCACCGCTGGACATTTTCGCAAACCATTGCTGATGTGGCTCCCGCTGTCTGGGGTGGGGTGCTCTTGCGGTAGACGCGTATTTCTGGTTGCTGGCATGATAGTGGGCGTTCGGCATGGGCCTGAGCGCATACCCCAACAGTCGCCCCGCTGCCGGGCTGAACCGTACTTTGGCCGCGGGTTGACGATAAAAAATTGATAAGGAGAAACAAATGCAGCAGGATACCCAATCAACCCTGGATGTGATCTATGAAAATTGGCGAGGCTATAATGAAAAGCTGCGTAACTGCATTACGCCGCTGACAAATGAACAATTGCGGTGGCAGCCTGCTTCAGGGATGTGGCCGTTAGGGCAGATTTTGCAGCACATAATTTCGGTGAGGGCCGGATGGTTCAGCGGCACTCTTCAGGATGAAGACGACGTGATGAACGACTACATGCTGTGGGGCCAACGTGAGTCACCGGCGCGCAGCGCAGAAGAACTGGCCCGAGGCCTTGACGAGACCTGGGCCTTCATTGAAGCCCGGTTGCGGCGCTGGACGCCTGCCGACTGTGCCCAGATGTTTTCGGATGAATGGGAGGGCCAGACTTATGAGTTGTCACGCAGTTGGGTAATTTACCATGTGTTAGAGCACGATCTGCACCATGGCAGCGAAGTCTCGTTGATTCTTGGTATGCACGGTTTGCGGGGCATTGATCTTTGATGATAGTAATGCTTTAGAACTGGGGTGTAACGGCCGTTACACCCCAGTTGCCTGTCACTAAGCCGTGTCACAAACAAGTCTGTGTTCCTGAGTTAAGCCAAAAATTCGTATAGCGCACCTTGTTAAGTGGAAAAGGAGTATCGTGCCGACCTTGACTAAGTAGACCAGTCTGTATAATATTGCGGGTGAGGTATCTATTTATGAAGGGAAAGCGCGATCAGATCATTGACACCACTTGCCAGTTGATGGAGGTGCAGGGGTACCATGCCACTGGGCTAAACCAGATACTGGCGGAAAGCGGCGCACCCAAAGGTTCCTTGTACCACTATTTTCCAGAGGGCAAGGAAGAGCTGGCGGCTGAATCCGTGGCTCGTTCCGCGCGGGTGATTGAAGAGCGAATGCGCACGGTGATGGCCGAGATAGATGACGCGGCTACGGCCGTTATCACGTTCATTTTGCGGCTGGCTGAGCAAGTGGAGGCTTCCGGGTATCGGGCAGGGGGACCGATTACGGCCGTTGCCCTGGAATCGGCCTCTACCAACGCCCGCCTGCGCGAGGCTTGCGATGCAGCATACCAGAGCTGGCAAAGTGTGTTTGCCGAGAAGTTGCAGCAAGGCGGCTATGGCGAGGCTCGTGCCCGCAGGGTGGCCGCTCTGGTCATCGCTGCTTTGGAAGGGGGCATCATTCTTAGCCGTAGCCAGCGCAGCCCTCAACCCTTACTCGATGTGGCTGCTGAACTGGAGCTTTTATTACACTGCCCGCCGCAATAACGCAGTTTTTAAAAGGTATACAAATCGATCTGGTAATAATGAAAAAAGAAGAAAACAACGAAAAACAGATTCTTGCCCACCCGGAAACCGAACCGATTCTTGTGACCGGTGCCACGGGGAATGTAGGACGGGAAGTGGTGAAAGCGCTTCACGCTGCGGCTACGCGGTACGTGCCGCTGCCTTAAACGAGCAGGATGCGGCCAAAACGTTACAAGAAGCCGATTGTGACGGCCGTTTCCCCATCTCCCCGGCCGCGAAACCAGCGAGGGGCGCGCCGCTATCCCGCATTTCCCCGCCGCCCGCGCTGATAAGGCCCTGCTCGCTGAGGACATATGTGCCTCCGGCAATCAGACCTATAGTTAGTAACAACCCCAATACAACGACCCAAAAGTGTATTCTGTTTGATTTTTGTTTTGTAGACATGGTTAACTCCTGTTTGCTGTCAGACGAGGTGATCGCCTGCATAAATCTGAGATTGTTTGCGGGAGACTGGGGGGCAATCGCCCCTCTTCAGTCTCCACTGTCCGTTTGTTCTCTATAACGTCGCCCGGACATCGGGTAAGGCGGCAGCTTTGCGGCGGGGCAGCCAGCCGAACAGGTACTTTTTGCCGGCGGCGGCGATCCATTTCCAGTGTAGAGCAATGTGCAGGGCCACAAGCCAGATGACGGCGTTGGCGGCTGTGGTGTGCAGCCATTTCCAGATGCCGCCATGAACACCCTGCAAACCGAGGAATGGCAGAATTTCTTCTGAAATCATCAGGCCGCTGAAGATGATAAGCGTGAAGGCGACCAGCAAAGCAGCGTTTAGGATGAAGTTAAGGCGGGATTGGCGGGCCAGTTTGCCTAAAAAACGACGGGTGGTTTCGAAGACCCAGCGCCAGTGGAGCAAAACGTGGGTGATGAACGCGCCACCCAGCGCCAGACTGAGCCATTCGTGAATGGCCATGCCGGTGAGGTGGGGCTGTAAAGCCAACAGGAAACCGGAGACGATGGCCAGATCTACCCATAAATTGCGCCAGGTTGAACTTATTTTCGTTGTAGTTTTCATCTTGACCTCTCTTTCGGACGTTGTCCGTGATGTGATTGCTTGGTATGACGGTACTGTACCGGCTGGCTATTCAGAAAAAGTTAAGAAAGGGAGGAGAAACGATATAGGCTGCGAAACGGCCGTTGCCCAGTCCGGCTGGCGATTCTGGCGGTATGGGACAGCAGTCCCTTACTTCAGGCTTCGCTGCGCCATCTATTGATGACACCTGCCTCATGAAAAGTAGCCCATCTTTCCCTACACTTGGTCCACATCTGGAATTTATGAACGCCGGCAGCCGCACCATGTAGCTGCCAGCGTCAAACGAGGAGTGGACAAACTATGCCAACAGAAACGGAATGGACAACGAGCGACAAACTGGACGCAGAAGATGAACAGGCCCTTGCCGGTAAGCTGCAGGGCAAATTGATTAGCCGAGCAGATCCTCACTACGAAACCGCACGGACTGTTTATAATGCGATGATTGACAAACGGCCGTTCCTCATCGCCTGCTGCACCACCGTAGACGACGTTATGACGGCCGTAAACTTCGCCCGCGAGCATCATTTGGAGCTGGCCGTGCGCGGCGGCGGGCATAACGGAGCCGGGCTGGCGCTGGTGGATGACGGCCTCGTCATTGACCTGACGCCGCTGAAAGACATCCGGATCGACCCGGAAAAACGTACCGTGCGGGTTGAAGGAGGCTGCACCTGGGGCGAAGTCGATCGCGCCACTCATGCTTATGGCCTGGCTGTACCCAGCGGCATTATTTCCACCACCGGCGTGGGCGGCCTGACGCTGGGTGGCGGGCACGGTTATCTCTCACGCAAGTACGGATTAACGATAGACAATCTGTTGGCGGTGGAGATGGTGTTGGCAGACGGCCGTTTCGTCACCGCCAGCGAGCAGGAAAACAGCGACCTTTTCTGGGCCGTGCGCGGCGGCGGCGGCAACTTCGGCGTCGTCACGGCGTTTCTATTCCAGGCTCAGCCGGTCGCCACTGTTTATGGCGGCCCCATCATCTGGCCCATCACCCAGGCGGAAGAAATCTTGCGCTGGTACCGTGATTTCATCGCTGACGCTCCGGAGGACTTGTTTGGCTGGTTTGGCTTCCATCGTGTGCCGACCGGTTCGCCGCTTCCGGCGGCACTGCACGGGGCACATGGCTGCGTGATTACGTGGTGTTATACCGGCCCGTTGGATCAGGCGGAAGAGATTTTCAAGCCCATTCGCGCCCTGGGAACGCCGGTGCTGGATTTGGCTGGCTCCATGCCTTTCCCGGCCTTGCAGAGCATGTTCGACGAGTTGTACTATCCGCCTGGGTTGCAGTGGTACTGGAAGGCGGACTTTGTCAAAGAATTGAGCGATGAGGCGCTGGCCTTGCACGTGAAATATGGCTCCAACCTGCCAACGGAACTATGTACCATGCATCTTTATCCTATCAACGGTGCCGTTCACGAGGTAGGCCGGAATGAGACCGCCTTCAGCTTTCGTGACATGACTTTCTCCAGTGTCATCGTAGGGGTGGACCGCGACCCCGCCAACGCGCCGCGCATCAGCCAGTGGGCCAGAGATTACTGGCAGGCGCTCCATCCCTATTCTGCCGGTGGCGGCTATGTCAACTTTATGATGGAAGAGGGCCAGGAGCGGGTGCAGGCTACTTACCGCGACAACTATCAGCGGTTAACGGCCGTGAAGCGCAAGTACGATCCGACCAACCTGTTCCACGTGAACCAAAATATCCAGCCGGCAGACCAGGTAGATTAGATAGGTCTAGTCCTCAAGACTGGACCTATTTTCCTGGCAGATTTCACTTTCCCTGGCGGCCTAAACCCGCCTCGCGGGCGAGAATAATCACCTGGGCCCGGCTGTTAGCGTCGAGCTTGCTGTAAATGCGGGAAACATAGTTGCGCACCGTCTTGGCGGTGACGACCAGTTCTGCGGCGATGGCCTTGTTGCTGGCCCCTTGCGCCATCAGCTGCAGAACGTCCAGTTCCCGTGGCGTGAGTTCCGGAAACAACTCCTGTGGCTCCAGCCGTTTTTCCTTGGATTCCTCCGTTCCCAAAAAAGCGAAAACTTCGGCCAGGAAGCGCTCCCAGGCGGGTTCACCATCCAGCAGGATGTGGTTTCGGCTGTCCAGAGGCACAAAGCGGGCGTGTGGTATGAGGCCGGCCAGGAGGCGGCCTTCTTCAAACGGCACACCGCCATCGTGACGGCCGTGCAGGACCAGAGTCGGTGTGGTGACCTGCTTTGCCAGATCCACCACATCGATCTGATAAAAAGCCCCTTCCATCCGGGCTGCGTTCTCTGGTGTGGTCGAGATACGCGCCAGTTCATTCAGCCAATCCGTCTGCTCTTTTGTCCCATCCGGCAGCAACATCGTCGTAAATAGCTGGCGGAAGGCGGGATTTTCTTTCCCCCAACCGATGCGGATCACGTTGAGCATTGTTTCGGCTTGCAGCACTTCTTCGGCGGATAGATTCCGGTTCAGGCGGCCACGGGCATAGCCGCCGTACAGGATGAGGTGCGACACTTTGTCTGGATGCTTGACTGCGTAGGCCACCGAGACGGACGCGCCCTGGGAAACGCCCAACAGGGGAAACCGCGTCAGCCCCAGCGAGTCCACGACTGCTTCCAGGTCTTGAACCCAGGCGTTGATGGAGAACTCGGTCACATCCCAGTCGGAAAGGCCGCAGCCCCGTTCGTCGTAGCGCACCAGCGTATGGTGCTGGGCCAACTTGTCCAGCCAGTGACGCCAGACCGGGCCATTCCAGTCATGTTCCAAATGGGTAAGGTAGTTGGCTGTTTTTACCAGGGGAGGGCCGGCGCCGACGGTGGCATAGGCAATGCGGGTTCCACCGGCTGCCGAACAAAAGCGTATCTCTTGCTGATCTGTGTGTGAGTTCATCCATACCTTCAGCCAGACTAAGTCGTAACGTCGGAGGGCATTGTAACAAGTTGGCGGGGAACTGGTCAATTAGGAGCGGGCAAGCCACCCTTCCGAAGCGCTCGCCAGGCTTCTTCCTTTGCGTTATGATCTTTGAATAACCCGAACAAAGAAACCTACATCAGCCAATACAACCAGACTTTCCCCTCTCATCGACCTGCACAATGGCGGGCTTAGAAGTTTAGTGCACGTTTGGAGGAAGACGATGTCAGACACGGCCGTTACCCTTTCTGTTGTTACCCAGTTTAACGAAGCTTTCAACCAACATGATATCGAAAAAGTGATGGGCATCATGACGGAGGACTGTCTCTTTGAGAACACCAATCCCAGGCCTGACGGCGCGCGATACACAGGGCGGCAGGCCGTGCGAGCGGCTTTCGAGCAGTTTTTCCAATCCTCCCCGCAGGCTGAGTTTAAGGTCGAAGAGATGTTTTCCGCTGGCGATCGCTGCGTTGTCCGCTGGGTTTACTACTGGGCCGATGAAAGGGAAGAGCATAATCACGTCCGGGGCGTAGACATTTTCCGGGTGCAAAACGGCAAGGTCGCTGAAAAGCTTTCCTATGTGAAGGGCTAGTAGTCCAAGAAAAAAGTTTTGCCCATTGTATTGTAGCCGCGATTTCCTATCGTGCCTGATGGAGCGGGGTGAGGATACCCGGCCAAATCCGCCCTGTACTGGTAGGGCTAATTCCTCCACCAGTATGACCCGATCTCATCCTCGCGGTTGAACCATAAAACCGAACGGTCTCCTATACTTCAGAGCATCACCAGCAAAGGTGATACTGCTGACGAAGTGACAATCATTCGTGCAGGAACCATCATCTGCACATAAGGAGACCAACATGTTTATCTTTCTGACTCTTATTCTCATTCCTTTCATCATCCTGTTTACGCTTATGACCCTGGGGACCGTCATCATCACGGACGCCGAGGCCGAGGGACTGGTCAGTCTGCGGAAATAATTCCTCTCTCATCGCTTAAGGACTCACAGATGACTAGCATTGTTCTACAAACGACCAATCTCACCAAAAGTTTCGGCGGCAAGACGGCCGTTGACCACGTCAATATCACCGTTCACGAAGGCGACGTATTTGGCTTTTTGGGGCCAAACGGCGCGGGCAAAACCACCACCCTTGGTATGGCGCTGGGGCTTATCCACCCGACGGCCGGTGAAGTAACTGTACTGGGCGAGGGCGTTACGCCCCGCCGGACCGCTGCCCTGCGGCAAGTGGGTGCCCTGCTCGGTGCGCCTGCCTTTGTGCCCTATCTTTCGGCCTGGGACAACCTGGCGCTCGTCGCCAGGCTGTCGCCCGGCGTAACTGAACAGCGCCTCGCTGAAACGCTGGCGCTGGTGGGCCTGAGTAACGCCAGCTACAAAAAAGTGAGCCAGTTTTCTACCGGCATGAAACAGCGTATGGGCCTGGCTCTGGCTCTGGTGCATCGCCCGCGCTTTATCATCCTCGACGAACCGACCAACGGGCTGGACCCTGCCGGAATGCGTGAAATTCGCCAGCTCATCCGCTCGCTGGCGGAAAATGGGACGACGGTTTTGCTGTCCAGCCACCTCCTGCACGAAATTCAGCAGGTCTGTAACCGCATTGCTGTGCTGAACCGTGGGCGCATAGTGGCCCAGGGATTGGTGGCCGATTTGCTCAACGCCGCGAAGCCAGTGGTACGAGTAACAGTGGCGGATCTCGCTACGGCCGTGCAGTCCCTAAACACTTTGCCTGGGGTAGAAAGTATTCACCCCAACGGGCAGAGCCTCCTGGTTGTCGGCCTGGAAAGTCAGGCGATTATGGCCCATTTGCTCCAGCGCCACATCATTCCCAGCGAAATCGCCGCCCAGCCGCCCAGTCTGGAATCGCTCTTCATGGACGTAACCCGGGATGAAGGCTGAGCCAACCACCAACCACAGTTACCTACCCAAAAGGAGACCTATGTTCCCGAACCTTTTTGCCATCGAATGGACGCGCCTGACGCGCCGCGCCCTGTTTTGGCTGAGCCTGACGGCCGTCATCCTGTTTACCGGCTACAGCCAGCGCTACTACTACACCGCCAACGTTATCCAGCTCTTCAACGGCGACCTGGCTATGCCCGGCTTTTCCTTTGACCTGGCAACGGCGCTGGATCAGGTGATGCTCATTGCTCAACCGCTGTTGATTGTGATGACGGCCGTTGTCCTCGGCAGCGACTACACACAGCGCACCAACCGTCACTGGCTGATGCGAACCTCACGCTCTGCCAGCCTGCTGTCCAAATTCACCCTGCTGGCTCTAATTGCATTTCTTATCCACATCCTCGCCCTGTTTATCGGCGGCGGCATTGGCTGGTATATCAAAAGCCAAACCTTTCAGGCATTCAGCCTGGCCAACGTCAACTGGCTGGCCGCGCTGGCCGCGCCGTTCTACATGACCCTGGTCACGCTGCCTTATCTGGCCTTTACCCTGCTTGTCACCGTGGCGTCACGGTCGACCGTTGCCGCCATTGTCGTGGGCTTGGGATATACTCAGTTTGTGGAAACTATGCTGACAAGACTTTTCGCCGGTCTGGATTGGACGCGCTGGCTGATGTACAACATCTACCTCAGCGCCACCTACCTCTTGAACAGCATCGGCAACCAGATCGCCAGCGTACCGTCGTATCTGCATCGCTCTGTAACGGCCGTAGTAATCGCCGCCGTTTACACGCTGATCCTCCTGGCCCTGGGGATTAGCCTCTTTAACCGACAAGACGTAGGGGGATAACCATGCACAATTTCTTCCGCCGCCTGCAATGGAAGCTCACTTTCTCTTATGCCCTCGTTACCTCAGCGACCGTGATCATCTTGATCGCTGTGCTTGTGGCGGTGGCCCTGTGGGCCGAAGTGAGCAGCAGCAACCGTACCTATAGCAGCTTCTTCTGGTCCAAAACGGCCTTTCAGGACAATGTCCCTTTTCTGCTTGATAATCCCGAAGCGCTGCAGGCGTGGCTCGACCGGGTATACGCCGTCGGCTTTGACTGGAACGACATCCAATCTTACGCCGTGCGCGAATCGTTGGATTATGCCAACACCGTTAAAACCGGTACACGCATCTCCGTCCTCAACCCCGACCTGACGCTCATCGCTGCGGTACCGCCGCTTGAGCCAGAGCTAGTTGGCACGCCTTTCAAGCCGCGTGAAGTCAGCGGCCTGGCGCTGGAATCCATCTTGGACGCGGCGCAAGTGGGCGACAAAAATTACGCGGCGCAAAGTCAACAGTTGAGTGATGGCAGTTACGTGGCCGCTTTCCCCTTGCGCTCCAGTGATGACCAACCCGTAGCTGCCATTGTGGTTTACCAACTCCAACCGATCCGTTTCGTCACTCCGAGCAATATGCATCTTTACAGCGTCTTTTTCCTGGGGGTTTTGTCTATTATGCTGGCGGTTTCGCTGCCGGTGGGGGCGCTCTTTGGCTGGCTGGCTTCGCGCGGCTTGCGCCGCCGCCTGGCTTCCCTTTCTGCCGCTGCCCAGGCCTGGAGCCAGGGGGATTTCAGCGTTTCCCCCCGTGATACGTCTGGCGACGAGATTGGCGAACTAACCCGCAATTTGGCGGGCATGGCAGCGCAGTTGCAAGCGCTGCTCAGTACCCATCATGAGTTGGCCCGCGTGGAAGAACGCAATCGTCTGGCTCGTGATCTGCACGATACGGTGAAACAGCAGACCTATGCCACGCGGATGCAGCTGAGCGCGGCGAAAAATTTGATCAAGATCAACCCGGAAACGGCCGTGGAACACCTTGAGGCCGCCCTCCAACTCAACCGGGAAACCCAGCAGGAACTGAAACTTATCATCGATGAACTGCGCCCCGCCGCGCTGGAGGGTAAGGGACTGGCGCAGGCGCTGGTGGAATACGCGGCGCGCTGGCAGGAACACAGCGGCATTAAGGTGGAAACGGCCGTGCGCGGGGAGCGCGCCTTGCCGCTAGACGTGGAGCAGGCGCTCTACCGCGTGTTGCAAGAGTCGCTTGCCAACGTCGCCCGCCATGCCGAAGCTGATGCCGTCATCGTTACCCTGGATGTGGCGGGCGCTAGAGTGACGCTGACCATTGCGGATAACGGCCGTGGCTTTGAACCGGCGGCCATTGCGCCCAATTCACTGGGGCTGACTGGCATGAAACAGCGGCTGCGCGAAGTAGGCGGCGAATTGTGCGTCGAGTCTACGCTGGCCATCGGCAGCAAAATCATTGCTGAAGTACAATTGGGCAAGCGTGTTGAATGACGGGTGAAGACTGGAGGGTGAGATTGCTCCCGCTCCAGTCCCTCATCTGCAATCTTCAGGTTCGTAAGGTGAAAGCATGACCATCAGAATCCTTCTCGTAGATGATCACAAAATTGTGCGCCAGGGGGTGCGGGCGTATCTGCAAACCCTGGCCGACATTGAGGTGGTTGCCGAAGCTGATTCGGGCGCGGCGGCGGTAACGGCCGTCATGCAAGCCGCCCCCGACGTCGTGCTGATGGATTTGGAGATGCCCGGCGAAATGGATGGAATCGCCGCTACCCGCCAGATTCGCAAGTTGCGGCCAGAGGTCCAGGTCATCGTCGTGACGTCTCACCATCAGGACGAGTACATCTTTCCCGCCATTCGCGCGGGCGCGACTTCTTACCTGCTCAAAGACGTGGAGCCGGATGAACTGGCCGATGCCATCCGCAAAGCCGCCCAGGGCGAAGCCCGGCTAGATTCGCGCGTCGCTTCGCGCCTCGTCAAAGAATTGCAGGGTATTCGCGGCGAAGAAGTCAATCCCTTTACCGAGTTATCGGAGCGCGAATTTGAGGTTCTGCGACTGATCGCCTCCGGTAAGACGAACGCGGAGATTGCCGAGACGCTGGTGTTGGGCGAGAGCACGATCAAGACCCATATCGGCAACATCTTCAGGAAGCTGCACCTGCAAGACCGCACGCAAGCGGCCGTTTATGCCTGGCAGCAGGGAATAATGCGGTAAGCTCGCCTGCTTGCTGGGCAGATCAGAAGCGCCATCCTGAACCAAATCATTCTAACGTCGCGATACGCTGCGCTAACGGCCACGGCCGTTTTCCCTTCCTCTACAGTTACGTTTCCAGAATATACCGGTATATCGCCACGTGTTCCTGACCATACAGAAGTGTCTCGACCATCTCCCAGCCCAAACGTTCCAAGAGGCCTCGCGCCGCTTCAGTTCCGGCGTAGACGCTTCTAAAGCCTTGCTCACGGGCCACGTTCATCCCGGCCCTGACCAACTCAGTCCCCACCCCGTGGCGACGGTGTGATTCTGCGACAAATAATCCACCCAGCCCAGGACGGTACTCTGGCAAAGCTCCCAAAGCGTGTTCACGCAGGACAATCGTGCCCGCCAATTCTTCACCCACAAAGGCCACCAGTCGAATAGGCAGGTCGTGGCGATTTGCTTCCGAGTAAAAATCCTGTGTAACAGATTCCAGCGTGCGCTCCGCATAGTAATCGGCCCACTGAGCACGAAACCACTGTGCCAGTATGGGGGCTGCTTCCAGATGATCGGCGAGATATACGACTTTAATCATAGTTCGACCTCATATTCAAGGAATGATGCTGCATGCGAGCGGTTGCTTGACAAAACTTTGCCTGGCTGTTGAATGGTGCGAAGACTGCGTTGCAAGAGCGGTTAAAGAAAAAGGCCTCCTCAGAATGAGGCTTAAGTCTTCATCGGTCATAGCCCGATTATATCGCGGTGGAGTACGTCGGTTATTACTTTCTTTGACAGGTTATGTCGCTCCACGTTGTTTAACATGGCCGTGCCGTTCGGCGGCAAAAATTTGCCGATGCGCTCAGGCATTTGCCGGAGAACGGCCGTCGCCTACGCGGCGGCCTGGCGCTGCGAATCAGTCGGGGGAACGGGATGAACATGTTGGGGTGCAGCCCGTGCGCTCAAGTTTCTGCCGAAG
>Ga0116151_10001510_pt1 | contig 21825 bp, 22 predicted proteins | sample AD_UKC117_MetaG_FD_89893 | JGI IMG/M metagenome (GOLD analysis project Ga0116151, IMG submission 89893) | Active sludge microbial communities of municipal wastewater-treating anaerobic digesters from Hong Kong - AD_UKC117_MetaG | ecosystem: Engineered > Bioreactor > Anaerobic > Digestate... | reverse complement strand
GCCTTCCCCTCGACCATGGTGGACCGCATCACGCCGGCCGCGACACCGGCGACGCTCGCCGATGCCGCCCGGCTCACCGGCTGCGAGGACCAGGCCGCCATCGAGACCGAGCCCTTCAGCCAATGGGTCATCGAGGACCGGTTCACGGCGGGCCGCCCGGCCTGGGAGGCGGGCGGGGCGATCTTCGTCGACGACGTCGCGGCCTACGAGCGGATGAAGCTGCGGATGCTGAACGGCACCCACTCGATGCTCGCCTATGCCGGCTTCCTCGCCGGTCACCGTTACGTGCGCGACGTCATGGGCGACCCTGTCCTGGCCCGCCTCGTCCGGCGCCAGCTCGCCGCCGCGACCGGCACCCTGCCGCCGCTCGCCGGCATCGATCTCGGCGACTATGCCGCGGCCCTCTGCCAGCGCTTCGCCAACCCGGCCATCGGCCACGAGACCCGGCAGATCGCCACGGACGGCACCGAGAAGCTGCCGCAGCGACTCCTGGCACCGGCGCTCGAGCTCAGCCGGCGGGGTGGCGACCTCCGCCCCTTCGCCTTCGCCGTCGCCGCCTGGATGCGCTACGCCCTGGGCCGGACCGATGCCGGCGACGCCTATGCGCTCCGCGATCCGCGCGAGGCCGAGATCCGTGCTGCCGTGGCCGGCGGCGGCACGCCGGCCACAATCGCCCGGGCCCTGCACGGGCTGAAAGGCTTGTTCCCGCCCGAGCTGGTCGCCGATCCGGCATGGACGAGTGCTGTCGAATCGATTCTGGCTGGCATGCTCGGGCGGGGCGTCGCCACCGCCCTTGCCGAGGAGGCGGCCCGCACCGCCTGACGGGCGTCGTTCAATCGACGAACAGATCCGGATGCGCCTCGGCGATCCGCGGCAGCGACTTCAGCAATTCGCCGAGATGCGTCCGCATCGCGCGCTCCGCTGCGTCCGGATCGCCGGCCTCGATGGCATCGGTGATCGTTCGGTGCTGGTCGATCATGACATCGATCGGCGTCGCTGCCGGGAAGGAGAGGAAGCGCACCCGATCCATCTGCGCCCGCAGGGTCTCGAGCAGCTTCCAGGCGCTCTCGCAGCCGATGCTGGCCGCGATCGCGCGATGGAGCTCCTCGTCCTGGCGCAGGAACTCGACCGTATCGTCCGCCTGCCGGGCGGCTTCCTGCCGGTCGATGATCTGCCGCAGGAGCGCGGTCGTGCCGGGTGCCGCTGCCTCGGCCGCCTTGCGGGCGAACGCCGCCTCGATGGCCTCGCGGATGAACCGGGCGTTCTCGACCTCGCGCCGCGAGATCAGCTGGACGAACGTGCCGCGCTGCGGCCGGATCTCGACGAGCCCCGCCTCCGCGAGCTTGATGAAGGCCTCCCGCACCGGCTGCCGCGACACGCCGAACTGCCGTGCCAGCTCGGTCTCCGACAGCAGGTTGCCGGGCCGCAGCCTGAGCTGGATGATGGCCTCGCGCAGCAGGTCGTGGACCCGGCTGCTCATGCTGCCCTGGCGGAAGTTCGCCACCGCGGCGACAGCTTCGTCGGGGAAGGCCATGGTCATGCGAAAGTCCCTGCAGGTCGAAGGGCCGGGATGGCCAGGCCTGCATACTACCATTCAACAGCTTGGGCAATTCGCACGAAGCCAGGGCCGGTGCTCAGCGCAGATGCGTGTCGAAGAACGCCAGCGTCCGCTCCCAGGCGAGGGTCGCGGCGGCCTCGTCGTAGCGCGGCGTCGTGTCGTTGTGGAAGCCGTGGTTCACGTCGGGATAGAAATGGACCGTGAATTCCTTGCCGTTCGCCTCGAGCGCTGCGCCATAGGCTTCCCAGCCCGCGTTGATGCGCTCGTCCAGCCCGGCATAGTGCAGGAGCAGGGGGGCCTCGATGGCAGGCACGTCCTCGACCGCCGGCTGCCGGCCATAGAACGGCACCGACGCGGCGAGGTCGGGATAGGCGACCGCGAGGGCATTGCAGACCCCGCCGCCATAGCAGAACCCGACGGCACCGACCTTGCCGGTCGACGCCTCGTGATCCCGAAGGTGCTCGAACGCGGCGAAGAAGTCCGCCATCAGCTTGGCCCCGTCGAGCCGCTGCTGCATCTCGCGACCCTCTTCGTCATTGCCGGGATAGCCACCCAGGGGCGTCAGCCCGTCCGGCGCGAAGGCGAGATAGCCCTCCTTGGCCAGTCGCCGCGCGACATCCTCGATATAGGGGTTGAGGCCGCGATTCTCGTGGACGACCAGCACGGCGGGCAGGGGGCCCGAGGCATCCGCCGGGCGGGCCATGAGCCCGGCCATCGTGCCGTGCCCCTCCGGGCTCTCGTACTCGACCCTTTCCGTCACGATGGCCGGATCGTCGGGTGCGACCTGCTGGGCCAGCGCATAGTTCGGCTGAAGCTCGTCCAGGACCATGGCCCCCGTCACCCCCACGGCGGTGTACTTGCCGGCCCGGGCGATGAACTCGCGTTTCGACATCCTGCCGTGCACATAGCCGTCGTAGAACTCGAGAATGCGCTGGTCGAAGTCCCGGGCGCTCTTTCTTTGGGGGCTGGTCAATCTGTCCTCCTGGGGTTCGCGTGTTGCCATCGCGAGTTTTTCCTCTGCTACGACCATCGGGCGAGGTCGGCAGACGTCCGTGGCGATGGACATGCCAGGACCAAACTAGGTGCGGGACCGCCTCCGGCAATTGCCGGAGAGGCAATTCGGCCCGGGCACACAACAAGCAATGTCGGCGGGAAACGTCGCCAGAGTTTGTCGGTGGGCGAACGGTTTGTATCGAAATGCCGGCTGCAGCGAGCGCCGCCGGGCCGTGCCCCCCTTGGATGGCGCGCCCTGCAGGACTCGAACCTGCGACCTGCTGCTTAGAAGGCAGCTGCTCTATCCAGCTGAGCTAAGGGCGCCCGGCGGCGCTTATAGCAGGGCCGTGGTCTCGGGGAAACGGCTGGCCGGGCTCAGGTGCGGCGGATGAAGTTCTCGGCGTAGGACTTGGGCTGGACGACGCGCACATGCGGCTCGAAGAGCTGGAAGGTCAGGTTCTCGCGCCGGCAATAGGCGATGGCGGCATCCTTGGTCGGAAAGCGCAGCCGCACCTGCTGGGCCGTGTCGTCCGAGCCGTTCCAGCCGATCAGCCGGTCGGCCTCGACCCGCGAGCGCGGCTCGAACTCGACGAGCCACTCGTGGGTCTTGCGCCGGCCCGACTGGACCGCGGTCTTCGCCGGTCGATAGATCCGTGCCTGCATCGCCATGGTTCGTGCAATCGCTTGGGGAATGGCCAGGAGCTAGGCAATTTTTTCGGATTCCGCAAGCCAGCGGCGGCGCAGCTCCGTGTGGTGGGCCTGCAGCCAGCGAAGCGGGATGATGGTGTTGGCGGCGAGGATCCGGCCGTTCTCGAGCCAGTCGAACGCGGTCTGGAGCGGGACCACGAAGCTCCTGATGTCCTCCGCCTCGTGCTCCAGGCCGTGCAGGCCGCCGGCGCCGCTGGCGTCGACCTCGGCGATGAAGCAGGTGCTGCGCTCGGTCACCGCCCCGGGCGAGGCGACGTAGGTCGCGATCTTCTCGATCCGTCGCGCCTCGAGCCCGGCCTCCTCGACCAGCTCGCGGCGCGCGGTCTCGACGGCGCATTCGCCGGGCCCGACGAGCCCGGCCACCACCTCGATGAGCCAGGCGCCGGTCGGATGGCGCATGCAGCCGGCCCGGAACTGCTCGATCAGCACGATGCTGTCGATGACCGGGTCGTAGGGCAGGACCGCGGCCGCCTCCGGTATGTGGAGGATCTCGCGGGTGATGGTCGGGCTCATCTGCCCGTCGAAGCGGCGATGCTTCAGATCCACGACCTCGAAGCGGAAGAAGCCCCGCCAGGCGTCGCGGCTCGCGACGATCCGCACCTCGCGGCCCTCGTCGGCCAGGGGCAGGTCGTCGGCCAGCGCCGCGGCCGCGCTCTCCGCCCGGTCGGTCAAGCGAAGGCCTTGAAGGTGATGAGGGTGAAGGTGTCCTTGACGCCGGGCAGGGTCTGCACCGCCTTGTTGACGAAGCGGCCGATATCGACGTCGGCGGCGAGATGGAACTTCATGATCAGGTCGTACTGGCCGGAGACCGAGTAGACCTCGGAGACCTCCTCGATGGTCTCGACCGCCTTGCCGGCCACCTCGTAGGAGCAGCCGAGCTCGCACTTGACCATGACGAAGATCGTTTGCATGGGCGGCTCCCGGTAAAGCGGGCGCGGTTTCGGGTCAGGCCACGGCCTTGATCGGCACCGGCCGCAGGAGGAAGGCGGGGACGTGATCGCCGAGCCCGACCACGGGCTCGTCGCGCGGCTCGCCGCGGCCCCGCTCCGGCTTCGACGCCGGTGCTGCGGCCTTGGCCACGCCCGTCGGCGGTGCATCGGCGGCGGCCTTGCGCCGGCGCGGCCGGCTCTTCGCCGGCTCCGCCTCGGCTTCCGGCGTGTCGCCGGCGGCCGGGGTCTCGGCCGTTGCTTCCACGGCCACCGGCTCGGCCGCGACCTCCGCCGTCTCCGGGCGACGCCGCCGCCGGCGGGTGCCGGCCGGCTCGGCCGGGGCAGCTTCGGTCAGCTCAGCTTCGATCGGGCCAGCTTCAGTTGCGGCAGCTTCGGTCGGGCTGGGCACCGCCGCTGCCGAGGCTTCGGGTGCCGCCTCCGGCGCGCTGCGCCGCTTGCGTCGGCGCGGGGCCGGTGCCGCGTCGCTCTCCGCTGCGGCTGCCGGTGCCGGTGCCGCTTCCGCCGACACTGCCTCGGCCTCGCGCTCGGGGGCACGCCGCGCCGGCCTTGCCCGGCTCGGCCGCCGTGGCGCCTCGGCCGCGTCGCTCAGGCTCTCGATCAGCTTGCGCTCGAGCTTGCTGCCGAGCAGCCGCTCGATCGCGGCCAGATACTTGGCGTCGTCGGGGTCGGCCAGGGTGTAGGCGTGGCCCTCCTTGCCGGCGCGCCCGGTGCGGCCGATGCGGTGGACATAGTCGTCGGGATGGATCGGCACGTCGAGATTGATGACGACGGGCAGATCGACGATGTCGAGGCCGCGCGCCGCCACGTCGGTGGCGACGAGGAAGTCGACCGTGCCGGCCTTGAAGGCGTCGAGCGTCGCCTGGCGCTGGCTCTGGTCGAGATCGCCGTGGATGTCCTGGGCGTTGCGGCCCTGGCGCTGCAGGAACTTGTTGACGGACGAGACGTCGCGCTTGCGGTTGCAGAAGATGATGGCGTTCTCGATCTTCTCGACCTCGAGCAGCCGGTCGAGGGCGACGCGGCGCTCGATGCCGCGGATGGGCACCACGACGTCGATCACCTTCTCGGCCCGGGTGGAGGGGCGGGCGACCTCGATCTCGGCCGGGTCGCGCAGGAAGCGCTCGGCGAGGCGGCGCACCTCCTTCGGCATGGTGGCCGAGAAGAGCAGGGTCTGGCCGCGCTTGGTCAAAAGCTGGAAGATCCGCTCGACATCGGGGATGAAGCCCATGTCGAGCATCCGGTCGGCCTCGTCGATGACGAAGACCTCGACCCCGTTGAGCAGGATGCGGCCGCGATCGAACCAGTCGAGCAGCCGGCCGGGGGTGGCGATGAGGACGTCGACGCCCTTCTCGAGCAGCTTCTCCTGCTCGCCCATGCCCACACCGCCGATCAGGAGCGCCATGGTCAGGTTGAGATGCTTGCCGTAGGTCTCGAAGCTCTGCGAGATCTGGGTCGCCAATTCGCGCGTCGGGCTGAGGATCAGCGAGCGCGGCATCCGGGCCCTGGCGCGCCCGGCGGCGAGCCGGTGCAGCATCGGCAGGGTGAAGCCCGCCGTCTTGCCGGTGCCGGTCTGGGCGATGCCGACGACGTCGCGGCCGTCGAGCACGGCCGGAATCGCGGCGGCCTGAATCGGGGTCGGATGCACATAGCCCGCGTCGGCGATGGCACGCTGAATTTCCTCGCGCAGCCCGAGCTCCGCGAAGGTGATGGTCGCTTGTTCGGTGGTCAAGAACAGTCCTTGGTGGGTGACATCGGATGCCGGCCTTGCATGTATAGACGATCGTTGTGGAGTCAATGACAAGCGGTCGCGCAACATCCCGTCTTGTGCAAAAAAGCGGCAGGATCGGCGAAGAAGTCGCGGGAGCGAGGGCATGATGCGTGGAAAAGCGGGATGATGTTGAGCCGGAGCGAATCGCTGCTCTTGATTGTCGACGTGCAGGCGGGGCTGGCCCGGGCGGTCCATGATGCGGGCTCGCGCATCACGAGGCTCGCCCTGCTGCTGCGGGCGGCGGCGGTGCTGGACGTGCCGGTCATCGTCTCGGAGCAGTATCCGAAGGGCCTCGGGGCCACCGACCCGCGCCTCCTGCCGCTGCCGGACGGCGCCACCGTCCTGCCCAAGCTCGCCTTCTCCTGCTGGCGCGAGCCCGTGCTGCGGGCAGCGCTCGAGCGGGCCGGCCGGCGGCAGGTCGTGGTCGCCGGCATGGAGACCCATGTCTGCGTGCTGCAGACGGCGCTCGATCTCCAGGAAGCGGGCTTCGCCGTGCATCTCGCGGCCGACGCCTCGGGCTCGCGGCGGGTGGAGGACCGTGCCCTGGGCCAGGCGCGCCTGCGCGATCGGGGGGTGGCGGTCGTGACCGCCGAGATGGTCGTCTTCGAATGGCTGGAGCGGGCCGAGGGGCCGGCCTTCAAGACGCTGATCCCCGCGATCAAGGCCCTGGGCACGACCGATCCGGGCGCAGCGCGCGGCCGCGACTGACGGAATTCAGGCGCTGCCGGCCCTGGCCTCGGCGATCCGGTGGTCGAGGCGGTCGTCCTCGAGCCCGGCCGGCTCCTGGTGGATGATGATCTCGGTCTCGCCGAAAGCCTCCGCCAGCCGTGCCTCGAGGGCATCCGTGACGCGGTGCGCCCGACGCACGCTCATCGCCCCGTCGATCTCGACATGCAGCTCGATGAAGGTGGTGTTGCCGGCCCGCCTCGTGCGCAGGTCGTGCAGGTCGACGACATCGGGGTGGTCGCGCACCAGCGCCTCGATGCGCCGCCGCTCGGCGCCGCTGAGCTCGCGGTCCATGAGGGTGTCGATCGCCGAGCGGCCGAGGCGGGCGGCCTGCCAGGCGAGATAGAGGGCGACCAGCACGGCGGCCACCGGGTCGATCCAGGCGACGTCGAGCCGGGCCGTCAGGGCCAGGGCGGCGAGCACGAGGAGGTTGGTCGCGAGGTCGGCCGTGTAGTGCAGCCGGTCGGCGGCGATGGCGGTCGAGCCCGTGCGGCGGATGACGACGCGCTGCAGGGTGACCAGCGCCAGGGTGATCAGGATGGCGCCCACGAGGACGATGAAGGCGAAAAGCCCGGGCTCGATGACCCTGGGGCTCGCGAGCCGCTCGGCGGCGCCGATCAGCACGAAGAGGGCCGAGCCCATGACCAGCGAGGCCTGGGCCAGGGCGGAGAGGCTCTCCGCCTTGCCGTGCCCGAAGCGGTGGCTGCGGTCGGGCGGCTGCTGGCTGACCCGGACGGCGAGGAAGGTGATCAGCGAGCCGCCGATGTCGGCGAGGCTGTCGATCATCGAGGCGAGCACTGCCAGCGAATCGGAGGCGAGGGCGGCGGCGAGCTTGCCCAGCGTCAAGAGCACCGCGACCGTCAGGCTGGCCCCGGCGGCGAGCCTGACGAGCGCTGCCGGGTCGAGCCGCTCGAGCATGGCCAAGGTTTAGTAGAGCTGGCGCTCGTAGGCGTCCTCGATCAGCGCGTCGGTGGCCTTCTCCTCGATCCCCTCGATCTGGTCGGCGAGGATCCGCGCCAGGCTCGGGAACTGGCCCTTCGCGATGTGCTGGGTCGGGTCCCAGAGCTTCGAGCGGATCAGCGCCTTGCCGCAATGCATGAAGGCCTCCTCGACGCTGACCACGATCACCGACCGCGGCGCCTTGCCGGCATGCGCCGTCGCCTCGAGCAGCTCGGGCTCGGTGCTGATCCTGGCCGTGCCGTTGGCGCGGAAGGTCTCCTTGTAGCCGGGCAGGAAGAAGATCAGCCCGACCCTGGGGTTCGCCACGATGTTCTGCAGGCTGTCGACCCGGTTGTTGCCCGGCCGGTCGGGGATCAGGAGCGTGCGCTCGTCCAGCACCTTGACGAAGCCCGGCGCATCGCCCTTGGGCGAGGCGTCGCAGCGGCCCTCGGCATCGGCGGTCGCCAGGACGACGAGGGGCGAGAGCTCGATGAACCGGCGGCCGTGCCGGTCGATCCGGTCCATCTCCTTGCCCGAGGCGGTCCGGCTGACGCTGCCGTAATGGGCGCGGAGCGCGTCTCTGTCGGTGAGATTCATGGTCATGGACGGGCTCCCGATCCGGTGTGGCGTGCGGCCCTGCGCGTCGCACGTCCGCCGGGAAATGGCAAGGTCGAGCAGGGCCGCCGCCGCGGTCCTCAGAGCGTTTCCAGCAGCTTCCTGCTCTCGACGAGGTCGGGCAGGGCGAAGCCCTCGGTGAACCAGCCGAGGACCGGCGCCAGGAGATCCAGCGCCTCCTGCCGCCTGCCTTGCCCGGCGCGCAGCCGCGCCAGGTCGCGGGCGGCGCGCAGCTCCCAGAGCTTCGCCTCCTGCCCGCGGCTGATCTCGAGGGCCGCGTCGAGATGGCGCCCGGCCGTGCCCGCGTCGTCGGCGCAGCCGGCGAGCAGGCGGTGCAGCTCGGCATCGAACCAGCCTTCGCCGGTCGCCGCGTTCCGCGCCAGGCCCTGCTCGAGCAGCGCCCGCGCCTCGGCGATCCGGCCGGCCTGTTGCAGCACATCGGCGCGCAGGCTCGAGAGATAGGCGAGCTCGATGTGGTGCGCGGCTGAGTCGAGCGCCGCGAGCGCTGCCGCCATCATGGCGTCGCCGCGCCCGGCATCGCCGCCCTTGCCGGCGAGCCAGCCGACGAAGACCGAGGCGATGTTCTCGTAAATGGTCAGGTGCGCGTTTCGACAGAGCTCCAGGCACCGACTCGCGCGCTCCGAGAGAAGCCCCATCCTGCCGGTGAGGCACGGAATGTAGCAGCCGTTGCCGAGCGCTGCGGCGAGCACGAACTTGCGCCCCATGCCGGCGGCGACCTGCAGATGGGCCGCTTCCTGCCGGGCCGCCTCATCGGGGTAGCCGAGGACGAGCAGAGACCACGGGAGATAGATGCGTCCCACGGTCGGGCGATCGGGGTAGGGGCCCTCGCCTTCCGGCAGGGCTTCGAGATGCCGTCGCGCGGCCGCGAATCTGCCGCGCACGAAATCCAGGATTCCCGCGGCCTCGTGACGGTGCCAGAGACCGGCCGGTCCAGCACCTTGCGAGGGCGCGGCCCGCAAGAGGCCGGCGACCTCGTCGGCCCGGTCGAGGCGGGCGGCATTGAAGTGGGACAGGAACTCACCGAAGAGCGCCATCTCCTGCCCGTCCTGGTCGCCGATCTCGGCATAGGCGAGACGTGAGCCCCGGTAGGCCGCGGCGGTGGCCGGTGCCGCCGTCCCGAGCGTGGTGCGCACCGAATCGCCCATCAGCAGATGGAGCTTCGCCCGCCAGCCCGTAGCGGTCTCGTCGGCCGGGGTGCGCCCGACCGCCGCGAGGCCGGTCTCGATCAGCTCCCGCGCCTCCGGTGCCGCGGCGCGGGCGATGGCGGCGTCGATGGCCGGCAGCAGATGCGGCATGGCGGCGGCCGGCTCGTCGGCCGCGAGGAAATGCCGGGCGACGAGCTGCGGCTCGACGCCGCCGTGCCCGGCCGCCTTGTCGGCCAGCACCCTGGCGATGCGGCCATGCACCTCGCGCCGCCGGCTGCGTAGCAGGGATTCGTAGGCCGCGTCCCGCACCAGCGCATGCTTGAAGACGAGCCGGCCTTCCGCCGGCGGCCCCTGGCGGAAGACGAGCTCCGCCCGGACCAGCCGGTCGATCGCCCGCTCGACCTCGGCCGCGGGCCGCCCGGCGACGGCGGCGAGCAGGCCCTGGTCGAGCTCGCGGCCGATGCAGGCGGCGACCTGCGCCAGCTCCTTGGCTTCCGGCAGCCGGTCGAGGCGGGCCATGAGCGAATCGTGGAGCGAGGCCGGGACGGCGGCATCGTCCGATTCGAGGACCGCCTTGGTCAGTTCCTCGACGAAGAGCGGCACCCCGTCGGTGCGCCCGACGATGGTCTCGATCGTGCCGGCCGGCAGGCCATCGCCGCCGAGCCGGCGGATGATCGCCTCGACACCGGCGCGGCCGAGCCGGTCGAGGGCCAGCCGCTCGAGCGGCGCCGCCGTGCCCCATTCCGGCAGGCCCTCCGGCCGGCTGGTGATCAGCACGAGCAGCCGCAGCCGCCCGAGCCCGGCGAGGACCGTTGCGATCAGCTCCCGCGTCGTCGGGTCGAGCCAGTGCGCGTCCTCGACCACCACCAGGAGCGGCCCGCTGCGGGCGAGGCCGAGCAGCCGGTCGGCCAGCGCCTCGCGGGTCCGCGCCCGCCGCGCCTGCGGCGTCAGCTCGAGCCGCCCGTAGCGGGCAGCACCGTCGAGCCCGAGGAGCTCGGCGATCAGCGGCAGGGCGTCGCGCTGCTCCGGGAACCCCACCGGCAGCGCCTCGAGCCGGTCGAGCAGCACGTCGTTCGGCTGGCCATCCGCGAAGCCGGCCTCGTCCCGCAATTGCTGGATCACGGGCCAGAGGGCACTGCCCGCATGGTAGGGCGAGCCCTGCAGGCGAACGAGTGTGTACGATTCGCCCGCCAGCGCATCGCCGAGGGCGTGGACGATCCGGGACTTGCCGTGCCCCGCCTCGCCGACCAGCAGCACGGCCTGTCCGGCACCGTCCCTGGCCCGCCGCCAGCGTTCGAGCAGCAGGGCGAACTCCCGCTCGCGGCCGACCATGGGCTGGAGATGGCCGGCGCGCGCCTCGAAGCGGCTGGCCACCACCCGCTCGCCATTGACCGCGAAGACCGGCACTGGCCCGTCGATGCCCTTGAGCGCCCGATCGCCGAGCTCCCTCACATCGAAGCCTGCCCCGAGCAGCCGGCGGGTCGAGCGGGCGACCAGCACCTGGCCCGGCCCGGCCAGGGCCTGCAGCCGGGCCGCCAGGTTCGGCGTGTCGCCGACCACCGTCTGCTCGCTGGCGCTACCGTCGCCGATCGGCTCGCCGACCACGACGAGACCGGTGGCGATGCCGACCCGGCAGGCGAGGGGGGGATCGTGCCCGGCGAGCCCCGCCACCGCCTCGATCACCGCGAGCCCCGCCCTCACGGCCCGCTCGGCCTCGTCCTCGTGCGCCCGGGGCCAGCCGAAATAGGCCAGCACCCCGTCGCCCATGAACTTCGCCACATGTCCCTCGAACGCCGCGACCTCGCCCGCCACGGCACTCTGATAGGCGCGCAGGATCCCACCCATCTCCTCCGGGTCGAGCCGCGCCGAGAGCGCCGTCGAGCCGACCAGGTCGACGAACATCACCGTCAACTGGCGACGCTCGGCGGCCGGCCCCGGGGCCGGTGCCTCGGCCGCCGGCGAGCGATCCGTGCGCCTGCCGAGGTGGGCAATGGCCGCGAGCAGCCGGCGGCGATGGCCGACCGAGGTCACGCCGATCTCCCGCAGGTCCTCGGCCGTCAGGCTGGCGAGGAGGTCGGCGTCGACGTCGTTCGCGCGAAAGGCTTCCACGTACTGGCCGAGGCCGAGCTCGCGAAGCCAGGACGCCATGTCCAATGCCGTCTCCATGGTCGACGGTTCATGGCAACCCTACCCTGCCCGGGGCGGCCCGGCCACAGTGCTGCCGGTCGGCCTGCCGTCTCAGCTGCCGCGGGGCGGCACCGCGACGGGTGTCGGCCGCCATGCTGCCGCCAGCCGCTCCGCCTCGGCGATCTGCTCCGGGCGCATCCTTTCCATCAGCTCGGCCCGAAACTTGCTGGCACGGGCGGCGATCGTCAGATCGGCGGGCGGGGTCGCGGCGAGCGTCACCCATTTGAGCGCCTCCACGGGATCGGGCTCGACACCCTGGCCCTCGGCGTAGAGCGTGCCGAGATAGAACTGCGCCGGCCGGTGGCCCTGGGCCGCCGCCATGCGGAACCAGTGCGCGGCCTGGCGGTCATCCTGCGGCACGCCGAGCCCGGTATAGTACATGCCACCCAGATTGTGCTGCGCCGGCGGGTCGCCCTGCATGGCGGCCAGCCTGAACCAGCGCGCCGCCTCCTCGTCGTTGCGCGCCACGGCCACGCCCTGGGCATAGAACCCGCCCAGCCGGTTCTGCGCCTCCGGCAGGCCCTGGACGGCCGCCGCCCTGAGCCAGCGCAGCGCCGCCGCCTCGTCCGGCTGGACGCCGCGCCCCATCAGATAGAGCAGGCTCATGTTGTACTGCGCCGGCGCATGCCCGGCCTCGGCGGCGGTGAGGAACCAGCGCGCCGCGGCCTCGTCATCGGCCACCACGCCACGGCCGTCGAGATAGCGGTCGGCGAGATCGAACTGGGCCTTTGGATCGCCGGCCTCGGCCGCCCGCAGCAGGGCCGGCACGTTGGTCACGCGCGGGGCCGATGCCCCGGGGCTGGCGGCCGGGGGGACAGCGGCCGGCGGGGCCGCGGGCGCTGGCGCTGGCGCTGCGACCTCGGGTGGCGCCGCCTCGCCGGCCGCCGGGGCTTCGAAGCGCTCCCGCAAGCCGGCGCAGGCCGCCAGCAGCAGGCCGGCGCAGGCAACCAGCAGCAGGCCGGCCGTGAGGCGGCCCTGAACCATCAGCTCGTCTCCTCCCCCATCGCCCGACCGTTCGGGCGATCATCGCCCCGGCTAACCCAAGGGCGGTGCAGCGGCAAGCCCCTCCGTCGCAGCGCGCCGCGAAGTCGCGCTGCGCCTAGACCCAGGCACGCAGCAGCGCCGCGAGGCCGATGCCCACCGCCATCGCCAGCAGGGCGTTCCGGGTCCGGCGCATGACCAGCACCGCGGCCAGGATCGCGAGGATGGCGGCCGCGCCGCTCGTCACCGCGGCCGGGACGATGATGGCGATCAGCACCGAGCCCGAGAGATGGCGCAGGAACGCCTCGAGCCGGGGCGACAGCGGCACCATGGACATCAGGAGAAAGCCGCCGGCCCGGGTGGCGTAGGTCAGGACCGCCATGGCGCTGATGGCGAGGAACGCGTCAGCGTCGTGCATCGACCACCACCCCGACCAGGCCGCCGGCCACGGCCCCGGCCAGGATGTGCCAGCCGGCCGGCAGGATCGCCATGGCAGCCAGCGCCGTGATTCCGGCCGCGAGCCACGCCAGGTCGTCCGACCGGCCCCGCCGCAGCCCGGTGAGCATGCAGGAAAGAAAGGCGAGGAAGACGAGATCGAGCCCGAAGCGGCGAAAATGCTCGGGCGAGAGATCGATGAAGCCGGAGCCGGCGATGGTGCCGGCGACCCAGGCGACCCAGAGCAGGACGCCGCCGCCGATCAAGACGCCGACATCGCGCTCGCCGCGCGCCTCGGCCTCGATCGCCTTGGCCCAGTTCGGCTCGCTCAGCAGCACCGCCGCCAGATAGACCTGCCAGGCGGGCAGGCTGCGCAGCCAGGGATAGAGCGAGGCGCCGAGCAGGAAATGGCGCCCGTTGACGGCGAGCGTGGCGATCAGGAGCGGGCCCCACGCCACCGGCGACTGCCAGAGCTCGAGCACGGCGAACTGCGAGCCGCCGGCGAAGACGGCAGCGCTCATCAGGTTGGCGGCCCAGCCCTCCATCCCGACATTCCGGGCCGCTATCCCGAAAGCGACGCCGAAGACGAAGGCATAGGCGCCGACGGCGACGAGCTCGCGGGCGCCACGGCCCATGCCGCGCCAGGTGATCACCGCCCGCTCCATCCACCGCCCCCGTCCTCGAAGATGCGGCGTTCAGAGCACGGGCCGCGGGCCGGGGCAACCACCGCTCTTTATCCCCGCGTGCAGTTGCGCCACGATGCGCCGCAACGCAGGCGGAGCAGCAACAAGGAGCAAGATCCCGATGACCCAGAACCTGAAGCGCCGCACCATGCTCGCCGGGACAGCCGCGATCGGCGCCTCGGCGACCACCGCGGCGAGCTTCCCCAGGCCCGCCATCAGCCAGGGGGTCACGCGCTGGAAGATGGTCACCGCCTGGCCGAAGAACCTGCCGGGCCCGGGCGTCGCCGCCCAGATGCTGGCCGACCGCATCTCCGCCCTCTCCGGCGGCCGGCTCGAGGTCGAGCTCTTCGCCACGGGCGAGATCGTCCCCGGCAACCAGGTCTTCGACGCCGTGGCCGAGGGCACGGCCGAGCTCTATCACGCCGTCCCCTCCTACTGGGGCTCCAAGTCCAGGGGTATTCTGCTCTTCGGCTCCCAGCCCTTCGGCCTGCTGGCCACCGAGCAGGTCGGCTGGCTGACCCATGGCGGCGGCCAGGCGCTCTACGACGAGATCTACGGCCGCTTCGGCCTCAAGCCCTTCCTCTGCGGCAATAGCGGGCCGCAATGGGCCGGCTGGTTCAGGAACGAGATCACCTCCGTCGACGACCTCCAGGGCCTGCGCTTCCGCACCACCGGCCTAGCGTCCGAGATGTGCTCGAAGCTCGGCATGGCCGTACAGGCCATGGGCGGCGGCGACATGTTCCAGGCGCTGCAGTCCGGCACCATCGACGCCGGCGAGTTCATCGGCCCCTGGACCGATTCGGCGCTCGGCTTCTACCAGGTCGCCAAGAACTACTACTGGCCGGGCGTCGGCGAGCCCTCCTCGGCCGAGGAATGCGTCGTCAACATGGCCGCCTGGGAAGCCCTGCCGGACGACCTCAAGCTCGCCGTCGAGACCGCCTGCAAGTCGCTCTACAACGACGTGCTCACCGAATACTCGACCAAGAGCGCGCAGAGCCTGCCGCAGCTCGTCGCCGAGCACGGCGTCATGGTCCGCCAGCTCCCCGAGGAGGTGATGATCGCCATGGGCAATGCCGCGGGCGAGGTGATGGCCGAGCTCGGCGACGACCAGGACGAGCTGGTCCGCCGCATCGTCGAGAGCTTCCTCGCCTACCGCGCCTCGATCGCGTCCTACATGGTCTATGCCGACAACGGCCAGATGAACGCCCGGGCGCTGCCGTTCACCTACGGCTGACCCCGGGCCGGCTCGGGAGCCCGGGTGCTCGCCACCGCCGCCGACGTGCTCGACCGGGTGAACCGCGCGGTCGGGCACGCGGCGCGCTGGCTCGCCCTCCTCATGCTGCTCGCCCAGTTCCTGGTGGTGGTGCTGCGCTACCTCTTCGGCACCAGCTACATCTGGGGCACCGAGACCGTCCTCTATCTGCACGCCGCCCTCTTCATGCTGGGCGCCGGCTACACGCTGCTCGTCGACGGCCATGTCCGGGTCGACATCCTCTATGCCGGGCTCGGCGAGCGGGGCAAAGCGCTGGTCGACCTGCTCGGCACGCTCCTCTTCCTCCTGCCTACCTGCCTCGTCATCCTCTGGTTCACCTGGCGCTTCACCGCCAACAGCTGGGCCATCCGCGAAGGCCCGCTCTCGGTCGGCGGCATCCCGGCCTCCTTCCTGCTGAAGACCCTGATCCCGGCCTTCGCCATCCTCCTCCTGATCCAGGGCATCAGCCTGGCGCTGCGCTCCCTCGTTCGCCTGCAGGGCGGCGACAGCCGGTGATCGCCGCGAACCTCGACCTCGTCATGCTGGCGGCCCTCTGCCTCGTCATCCTGACAGGCTACCCGGTCACCTTCCTCATCGCCGGGCTCGGCGTGCTCTTCGCCTTCCTCGGCTGGGCCATGGGCGTCTTCGACCTGGGTCTTCTGGGCGCGCTCGCCCAGCGCATCTTCGGCGTCATGACCAACCAGGTGCTGATCGCCATCCCGCTCTTCGTGCTGATGGGCACCATCCTCGAGCGCTCGCGCATCGCCGAGGAGCTGCTCGAGCAGATGGGCCGGCTCTTCGGCACCATCAGGGGCGGGCTCGCCGTCTCCGTCACCCTGGTCGGCGCCCTCCTCGCCGCCTCCACCGGCATCGTCGGCGCCACCGTCGTCACCATGGGCCTCATCGCGCTCCCGGCCATGCTGAGGAACGGCTACGGCCGGGGCTTCGCGGCAGGTTCGGTGGTCACCGCCGGCACGCTCGGCCAGATCATCCCGCCGTCCACCATGCTCATCATCCTCGCCGACGTCATGTCCACCGCCTTCCAGCAGGCGCAGTACACCCAGGGCAAGTTCTCGGTCGAGACGATCAGCGTCGGCCAGGTCTTCGCCGCCGCCATCCTGCCGGGCCTGCTCCTGGTCGGCCTCTACATCGCCTACATCCTCTGGACCGCGAAGCGCCGCCCGGACCTCGCCCCGGCCATGCCGGCGACCGACGAAAAGCCGAGCCCCGCCGCCGTCCTCAAGGCCCTCGTTCCGCCCATCGTGCTGATCGTCGCCGTGCTCGGCTCCATCCTCGGCGGCATCGCCACCCCCACCGAGGCCGCCTCGGTCGGCGCCATCGGTGCGCTCCTGCTCGCCGGCCTCCGCCTCGCCCCCGATCGCTCCGGCTGGCCCGTCTGGCTCGCCATCGCCGCCATCGTCGCCCTCCTGGTGCTGACATCCTTCGTCGACCTCCGCCTCGGCCGCAGCCTGTCCACCACCACGGAGAGCCTCGCCATCTGGCTCGCCTTCGGCCTCGTGGCGCTGCTCGCCATCGGCCTCGTCCAATGCCTCGTGCGCGCCCAGCGCACCGGCATCCTGGTGCCGGTCCTGACCCAGACCATGACCATCACCTCGATGATCTTCGGCACCATCATCGGCGCCTCGATCTTCTCCCTCGTGCTGCGCGGCCTCGGCGGCGACGCCCGCATCGAGGGCCTGATCGAGGCGCTGCCGGGCGGGCCCGGCCTCGCCCTCCTCTTCGTCATGGCCGCCGTCTTCCTGCTCGGCTTCTTCCTCGACTTCGTCGAGATCAGCATCATCATCCTGCCGCTGACCGTGCCGATCCTCCTGCTCATGGGCTTCGACCCCATCTGGCTCGCCGTGCTGATCGCCATCAACCTGCAGACCAGCTTCCTCACCCCGCCCTTCGGCTTCTCGCTCTTCTACCTCAGAGGTGCGGCGCCGCCCGAGATCACCACGGGCGACATCTACAAGGGTGTGATCCCCTTCATCCTCCTGCAGATCCTGGCCATCCTGGTCGTCTACCTCGCCCCGCCCATCGCCACGGTCCTGCCCGGCCTGCTCTTCTGACCGGCTCTCGCAATTTCCGAATTTCCGATTATCTGACATTCAAGCAAGCCACCGCCAGCCGAGGCCCGCCATGACCCTCGTCAAGCTCCGCAAGAGTGCCCAGCTCACCTTGCCGACCGAAATTCGCGAAGCCCTCAAGCTCGCCGAGGGCGACTACCTCGAAGCCGAGATCGTCCCGGGCGGCGTCCTCCTCCGCCCCGTCGACGTCGTCCGCCGCGAGGCGGCGTGGGACGACCTCGTCGAGCTCGTCGAGACGCCGAAGTGGCGAACGCCGCCGACCGAGTCGCCCGAGGAGGAAGAGGCCCTGATCTTCAAAATGGTCGAGGAGGCTCGCCATTCGCGCGACTAGGGTGGTTCTCGACAGCTCCGTCCTGGTCAGCGCCTTCCTCACCCCACGCGGCACATCCGCGACGGTCCTGGTCGCGACGCGGCAAGCCCGGTTCACCCTCTGCCTCTCGCGCGAGATCGTCACCGAAACCACCACGAGGTTGATCCGCAAGCTGCCGCGGCTTGCACCAAAATACACGTACACCGAATCGGACGTTGCCCGCTTCGCCCGTGATCTCGCCGAGACCGCCGCGTTCGTGACCGACCTGCCCGAGCTGGACGCCGTGCCCCTGGATCCTGACGACGACATCATCATCGCCACCGCCGTCGCCGCTCGCGCCGACCTCCTCGTCACCGGCGACCGCCACCTCCTCGACCTCGGAACCCACGACGCCATCCGCATCGTCGACCCGCGCCGCTTCCTGGACGAGCTCGCAAAGGCCCGCCCCGGTGCCGGCTGAGGCTGCATAACGGCGCCATCCCTGCTAACCTGCGCCCGCCCAGCAACCCGGCCTCGCGGAGCCCGCCCATGACCCTCACCCTCTACGGCGTCGCCCGCTCGCGCGCCTCGCGCAACATCTGGCTCTGCCTCGAGGCCGACCTGCCGTTCGAGCAGGTCCCCGTCATCCAGGCCCGTCGCGTGAAGGACCCGCTCGCGCCCGACGCCCCGCTCAACACGCGCTCGCCCGCCTTCCTCGCCATCAACCCCAACGGCCTCGTCCCCGCCATGCGGGACGGCGAGCTCGTCCTCTTCGAATCCCTGGCCATCAACCTCTACCTCGCGAGGAAGACCGGCGCCCCGCTCGGCCCGAAGGACCTCGCCGAGGAAGGCCGGATCCTCATGTGGAGCCTCTGGTCCGCCACCGAGGCGGAGCCCTGGGCGATCCAGATCCTCATGCACCGCGCCTACCTGCCCGAGCCCGAGCGCGACCCCGCCGCCGCCACGCGCGCGGCTCAGGCCCTCGTCCCGAAATTCGCCGTCCTCGATCAGCACCTGAAGGGCCGCGACTGGCTCGTCGCCGACCGCTTCACCGTCGCCGACATCAACACCGCCGAGGTGCTGCGCTACGCCGCCCTCGCCACCGAGCTCTTCGACCAGGCCCCCAACGTCAAGCGCTGGTTCAAGGCCTGCCAGGCCCGCCCCGCCTTCAAGGAAATGATGCGCCGCCGGGAAGCGGAGCCGGCCTGACCAAGCGGCGGGGGAACCGAGTTCTCCCGCGCCCCGCGCAGCGACGGCCGGGACGCGGGTGGTCGAGAGCCAGGCCAGGCCTCCGCGCTTGCTTCCGAGAGGCGCCCACACATGTCCCATGGAGCAATACAAGGAAAGTTGTCCATGGCTCGATCGAAGACCGTCAACCGTCAGTGGCTGCTGGCGGAACGCCCGAAGGGCGAGCCCGATGACCGGACGTTGCGGCTGGTGACGGGCGACGTCCCGACCCCCGGCAAGGGCCAGATGCTGCTGCGCAACGAGTACCTGTCGCTCGACCCCTACATGCGCGGCCGGATGAGCGACCGGCCATCCTATGCGCCACCCGTCGAATTGGGTGCCGTCATGGTGGGCGGCACCGTGGCCGAGGTCCTCGGGTCCGACCTCGACGCCTTCGCCCCGGGCGACCGGGTCGTGGCTTCCGGCGGCTGGCAGGATTACGCCCTCTCCGACGGCACCGGCGTGATCAACCTCGGCCCGAACCCGAAGAACCCCTCCTGGGCGCTCGGCGTGCTCGGCATGCCCGGCCTCACGGCCTGGGCGGGGCTGACGGAGATCGGCCGGCCCAAGGCGGGCGAGACCCTCGTCGTCGCCGCCGCCAGCGGCCCGGTCGGCGCCACGGTCGGCCAGGTCGGCAAGATCCTCGGCTGTCGCGTGGTCGGCATCGCCGGCGGCGCCAAAAAATGCGCCCACGTGGTCGATGCCTTGGGCTTCGATGCCTGCATCGACCATCGGGCCGACGGCTTCGCCGATGCCCTGAAGGCGGCGGTGCCGAACGGCATCGACATCTATTTCGAGAATGTCGGCGGGGCCGTGCTCGACGCCGTGCTGCCGCTCCTCAACCCCAAGGCCCGCATCCCCGTCTGCGGCCTGGTCTCGATCTACAACGCCACCTCGCTGCCCGACGGCCCCGACCGGCTGGGCCAGCTGATGATGATGATCCTGCGCAAGCGCATGACCCTGCAGGGATTCATCGTCTTCAGCGATTTCGGCCACCTCTACCCGAAATTCGCGAGCCAGATGGGCGCCTGGGTCGAGGCGGGCAGGGTCCGCTACCTCGAGGAAATCATCGAAGGCCTGGAGCAGGCACCCGCCGCCTTGATCGGCCTGCTCAAGGGCGAGTCGTTCGGCAAGCGCGTGATCCGCCTGGCATCCTGACCGGCCTGCTCGCCGTCACCTGGCCGGAACCGCCAGCCGGGTCACCGCGGAGGTCCTGCGGACGACAGGCTGAGGCCGGGGCGAGCCCTGCTGCTCCGAACGAGAATGGCGGGGGAACCGAGTTCCCCCGCACTCCTTCCGACCTTCAGCGGGACGTCGTCGACCTAAGCGGCCTTCCTCGCCTTCGCCCGGTCGTTCGCCGAAGCGTCGGCGAGCTTGGTCAGATCGCTGTCCGTCCTCGACTCCTCCTGCAGCGTGGCATCCAAGAGCTTGGCGGCGTCGTCCATGCCGAGCTCCCTGGCCCAGCGCTTCAGGGTGCCATAGCGGGCGATCTCGTAGTGCTCGACGGCCTGGGCGGCGGAGATCAGCCCGGCGTCCAGCGCCGCGGTGTCCTTGAACTCCTCGATGATCTCCTCGCCTTCGGCGATGATGCCCTCGATCGCGTCGCAGGTCTTGCCCTGCGCCCGCTTGCCGATGATGTCGAACACCTGCTGCAGGCGCTCGACATGACCTTCGGTCTCCCCCTTGTGCTTGTCGAAGGCGGCCTTGAGGTCATCGGACTGGGCCGCCCGCTTCATCTTGGGCAGCGCCTTCAGGATCTTGCGTTCGGCGTAGTAGATGTCCCTCAGCGTATCGTGGAAGAGATCGTCGAGCGTCTTCTCCTTGGCCATGGGAAGCCCTCCAGTGGTTGAAGCCCGATTCACGCCATGCGTGATCGCGCAACCAACGCGCCGCGTCGGGCGACGTTCCCCGTGCCGCGGAAAAGTCGGGACACCACGAAAAGTCGGGACACGGGAAAAGTCGGACACGAAAAGTCGGGACACGAACCGGGACACGAAAAGTCGGGACACGAACCGACTTAACCCTCCGGCCGACGGCGTTCCTCGCCCGCGCCTTCCGACCCGGCTGCGACACCCGCTCAACCCGGCCCATTCCGCCCCCAGAACTGCCCGATCGCCGCCGCCGCCTCCCGGTCGATCTCGTCGCTCTCCCCCGTCGCCCGGCCGATGACGCCCGAAATGCCGCCGCCGAACCGCACCTCCATGTTGGCGGCGTTGGCGATGGCGTCGCAGCCGTGGTCGGCGACGCGGGTGATCGAGCCCTGGACGAGCGTGGTGCCCCGGACGCTGCCGGCGGCGAGGGCCGTGGCGAAGAGCGCCCGGTCCTCGTCGCCATGGGCCACGATCACGGCCCCGACCTCGCCCCGGTGCGTGTGGCAGGCGGCGACGATCAGCGCGGCGAGCTCGGCCTTCTCGATGGCCGGGTCGATGCGGCCGGCGAAGACGCCGCCGGCGATGAAGGGCAGGGCGAGGCGCCGGCAGCCATGCGCGGCGGCGAGGGTGAAGGCGTTTCGGATCGACGCCTCGACGGAGGCCCGGGTAGGGTCGAAGCCCGGCCGGCCCTGGAGGGTCATCGAGCCCGGGGCCGCGTGGGCGATCCCCCGGATCCCCTGCGCCCGGAGCCGGCCGGCCCCGGTCCACAAGGCGGCCCCGAGCGGCACCATGCGCAGCCCGCGCAGCTCACCGTTCACCGGCGTCCCGGCGCAGGCGACCCGCTCCGTCGCGACATATCCCATCCGCACCTCCGCCGCCCCGCTCGGGGCCATCACGAATCGTTATGCCCGCCGCCCGCCGCGCCGGGCAAAGCTGCCTTCGGGCCGGCAAGCGAACCCGGGAGCACGCCAGATGTCGCGGAATACGCGACACCTGCGCTCGGGTTGTCGCGTATTCCGCGACAGGCGCGGCCGGACTGTCGCAGATTCTGCGACATAAGCATTCGTGATGTCGCGGATTCTGCGACATCCGACCCGAGAAGTCGCAGATTCCGCGACAGAGCCCAACGAACGAACCGAAGGATTCGACGATCGAACCCGCGGAATCGCCGATTCCGCGGGTTCGATCGTCGGTCTCGCGGGTTCGTTCGCGGCCAGAAAGCTACAGGATTCCTGCCTTCTGCCTCGCCCCGACCCCGCCGACCCCTGTTTTGCCGAACGACCCCGCAACCCTTGACGGATCGCGCCAGATAGGCTATAAATCCTATAGCGCTGCGATCTCGATCCGCCGGCCTTCCTCGGCCGAGCGGAGCAGGGCGTCGATCAGCCGG
>Ga0116151_10001508_pt1 | contig 21860 bp, 18 predicted proteins | sample AD_UKC117_MetaG_FD_89893 | JGI IMG/M metagenome (GOLD analysis project Ga0116151, IMG submission 89893) | Active sludge microbial communities of municipal wastewater-treating anaerobic digesters from Hong Kong - AD_UKC117_MetaG | ecosystem: Engineered > Bioreactor > Anaerobic > Digestate... | reverse complement strand
GTGCTGCCCGAGGCCGAGGAGACCGAGGTCGAGATCCGGCCCGAGGACCTGCGCGTCGATGTGATGCGCGCCGGCGGCCCCGGCGGCCAGTGCGTCAACACGACCGATTCGGCGGTCCGTCTGACCCATATACCGACCGGCCTCGTCGTCCACTGCCAGGACGAGAAGAGCCAGATCAAGAACAAGGCCAAGGCGATGCGCATCCTCCGGGCGCGCATCTACGAGCTCGAGGAAGAGAAGAAGAACGCCGAGCGCGCCGCCGAGCGCCGCGGGCAGATAGGCTCGGGCGACCGATCCGAGCGCATCCGCACCTACAACTTCCCGCAGAACCGCGTCACCGACCACCGTATCGACGTGACGCTGTACAAGCTGGACCTGTTCATGCAAGGCGACATGGACGAGATCGTGCAAGGCCTGGCCATCCGCGCCCGCGAGGACGCGATGAAGGCGGAGGGGCAGTGATCCCCCGGTCGGAGCCGACCCCGTGACCGTGCGGGCGGCGCTCGCGGAAGGATCCGGCGCCCTCGAGGGGAGCGGCTCGGGATCGCCTTTCCTGGACGCCGCCCTGCTCCTCGGCCACGCGCTCGGCGTCGATCGCGACAGGGTCCTCGCCTCTATGCCCGACGAGCTCGACGCGTCGATACTCGACGCGTACCGGAGCCTCGTCGCCCGCAGGTCGTCCGGCGAACCCGTCGCCTATATCGTCGGATACAAAGAATTCTATGGGAGACGATATACCGTCGACCCGCGCGTGCTGGTGCCGCGCCCGGACACCGAGCTGCTCGTGGAGGTCGCGCTGTCGCTGCTCCCGCCCGTATCCCGAACGGGCGGAGGGCCGGTCCGTCCGGTACGCTGCCATGACGCCTTCACCGGCTCGGGCTGCGTCGGCGTCACGATCGCGGCGGAGCGTCCCGACGTAGAGGTGTCGCTGTCGGACGCGTCGCCGGCCGCCCTCGAGGCGGCGCGCGCCAACGCCCTCGGCCTGCTCGGCCGCCCGCTCGACGCGCGCCTCGGCGACGTGCTGTCGGCGGCCGTCGGCCCCTTCGACCTGATCGTCGCCAACCCGCCGTACGTGACCCGCGAGCTGACCGACCGCCTGCTATCCACGGGCGACGGCGAGCCGAGGATGGCCCTGGACGGCGGCGAGCTCGGCCTCGATATATATCCGGCGCTCGCCGCCCAGGCCTTCGACCTCCTCGCGGACGGCGGCTCCCTAGCCGTCGAGATAGGCGAGGAGCAGGGGCCGGCGGTAGCCGCCGTACTGGAATCGGCCGGCTTCGGCGGGGTACGGGTCCACGCCGACCTGGCCGGCTCCGACCGCGTGATATCCGGGGGTAGGCATGCAGTACGATGAGCGGCTCGACGACTACCTAGCGAATTTCTCCGACGACGACGCCGGGCGCGTACTGTCCGCCCGCGCCTGGGCGACCGAGCTCCATTCGGGCAGCACGCGCGCGTCGGGCGAGCCGACGGTGACTCACCCGGAACGGGTCGCCGCTATCCTGGCCGGCATGGGCATGGACGCGGACAGCGTGATCGCCGGGCTGCTCCACCAGGCCATCGAGGACTCCCTGGCCACCGGCGCCCAGGTCGGCGAACGCTACGGCGATCGGGTAGGTGCCCTCGTCGAGGAGCTGTCGCGTATGGCCGCTCTCAAGGCCAAGAACAAGACCATCCAGGCCGCCGAGACCATACGCAAGATGCTGTTCGCCATGACCCGCGACCTGCGCGTGATCATCGTAAAGCTGGCCGACAAGCTCGATAACATGCGCACCCTCAAGTGGCTGCCCGAGGCCGACCGGCGGCGCATCGCGGCCGAGTGCGTCGACGTCTTCGCGCCGCTGGCCGACCGGCTCGGCATCAGCTGGATGAAGGACGAGCTCGAGGACCTCGCGCTCAAGGAGATCAACCGCGAGGCCTTCGACCAGATCAAGCTGCTCGTCGCCGCCAAGAAGCCCGAGCGAGAGGCCTTCCTCGAGCGCGCTCGCGTCGAGATAGGCGCGGCGGCCCGCGCCGAGGGCCTCGACGTCGAGGTTATGTCCAGGGCCAAGCACTTCTACTCGATCTACCAGAAGATGCGCAGGCGCGCCAAGGGCGCCGACGAGCTGTACGACCTATCGGGCATACGAGTGCTCTGCGACGAGGAGAGCCAGTGCTACGCGGCGCTCGGCATCGTGCACGGGCTCTGGAAGCCGCTCGACGGGCGCTTCAAGGACTACGTGGCGATGCCCAAGTCGAACGGGTACCGGAGCCTGCATACCACGGTGATGGCCTACGACGGCACCCTGCTCGAGATCCAGATACGCACCCGCGAGATGCACCGGATAGCGGAATTCGGCGTCGCGTCGCACTGGCTGTACAAGAAGGGCACGAGCGCCGAGATCGTGAGGCCCGAGGACCTGTCCATCGTCAACAGGCTCAAGGACTGGTCGGCGATGCTCGAGGAGGGCTCGGACTTCCTCGACGACATCAAGCGCGAGATACTCAAGGACTCCATCATCGTGTTCACCCCGAAGGGCGACGCGATAGAGCTGCCGGCCGGCTCGACGCCGCTCGACTTCGCCTACGCCATCCACTCCGACGTCGGCAACCGCTGCCTCGCCGCCAAGGCCGACGGCGCCATCGTGCCGCTCGACTCGGAGCTCCGGAACACCCAGGTCGTCGACATCGTCACCGGCGCCAACGCGCGGCCGAACGTCAACTGGCTCAAGATAGTCAAGACGAGCAAGGCGCGCTCGAAGATCCGCGCCTGGCTCGTCGCCGAGGGCACCGTGCTCGCGATCGACAAGAACGTCGTGGCCCGAAAGCCCGGCGATCGCCACGACGAGCGCGGCAAGGCCGGCGAGCGCAGGCCGGAGCTCGAGGTCCGCCACGGCGACGCCAAGCACGGCGAGGCCAAGCACGGCGAAGCCAAGCACGGCGAGGCCAAGCAGCCCGAGCCGTCCGCCGCCCCGATGGACTACCGGCCGTACGTCGCCGGCGAGGCCACCGACTCGGCCAAGGCCGGCATCAGCGTACTGGGCGCCGGGAACCTCCTCATACGCTTCGCCTCGTGCTGTAAGCCGGCCGTCGGCGAGCGCATAGTCGGCTACGTCTCGCGAGGGCGCGGCATCATCGTGCACCGGGCGTCGTGCAAGAACCTGGCGGCCATACCCGAGTTCGCCGAGCGCCGCGTCGAGGTGAGCTGGGAGTCGGCGCCGTCGCTGACGAGGCGCTACCACGTCACGGCCCGCCGCGTGCTCGACCTGTTCTCCGAGATAGAGAACGCCGTCAGGAAGCACGGCGGTCGCCTCGTCGAGGGACGGCTCGAGGACGGGGCCGAGACGCTGACCGGCTTCTTCACGATGGCCTACCCGAGCGCCGAGGACGCCAGGACCTCCGAGCGTAACCTGCGCAACGTGCCGTCGATCCTCAAGATCAAGCGGGCCGACTAGGCGCGGCCGGAACGGCGGCTAATCTGCGCCTCTCGATCTGTCGATACTCGGTATTAGGAGAAACGATGGCAAAGACCCTGATGGATAGGTTCCTGGTCCGCTATGCCGACGCGGAGCCCCTGGATCGCAAGCAGACTTCATCGCTCGTCCTTACGCTGGCCTCGATCATCGCGGCGTCCTGCCTCGCGGCCGCGATGATCCCGAACCCCGGCATACGGCTAGTCATCGGCGGCCTCGTGCTGCTCCTCGCCGGCATCGTCGTACTAGTACGGGCCGGAGCGGCGGTGGTCGCGAGCGTTGCCACCACGGTGCTCGTGTCGCTCCTGTTCGCCGCCATACCGTTCCTACAGCCGTACGAGGAAGCCTACGAAATATATCTGCTGGCCACCCTCGAGTGCTTCGCTCTCATCATGACCGGGCTCGTGGCGCGCCGTCGCTGGCAGGCCTTCGCGGTGCTGGTCGTGGCCCTGTCGGCGACGGGGCTGGACTACTTCACCCGCGTCATGCCGAATTCCACCAAGGCGAACGCGAACGTCGACGACGTCGTCATAGCGGCCGTCATCCTGGTCGTGGCGACGGCCATCGAGCAGGCGATCCGCGACCGCGACTACGCGCTGATGGCCGTCAGCAGGACCGAGGCGGCCAAGAGCAAGGCCTATATCGACAGGCTCGAGGCCCTGATCCGCTCGAGCGGCGATACCCTCGGCCTCGGCATCGCCGCGCGCGAGTCGGCGGAGTCGACCGCCGGGCTCGTCGCCTCGATGAGCGCGACGCTCGACGACGCGGACGCGGGGTTCAAGGAGCTCGAGGCCAGCGCCCGCGCGATCCTCGAGTCGTATACGCATATCGTCGAATCCGCGCAGCTGGTCGAGACGAAGGTAGCCGACCAGTCGGCCGTCATCACCGAGTCGTCGGCGGCGATCGAGCAGATGACCGCCGCCGTCAACGGCATCGCCGCGATCGCCGCGGCCAGGCGCGCCGCCGTGGCCAAGCTCAAGAGCGCGACCGACGACGGTACCTCCCAGATGTCGGACCTGGCCGACGCGCTGCGCGCGATGGAGTCCGCCGCCGCGTCCATCGTCGAGGTGGTCGAGGTGATACGCGCGGTCGCCAGCCAGACCAACCTCCTCGCGATGAACGCCGCGATCGAGGCGGCCCACGCCGGCGAGGCCGGCAAGGGCTTCTCCGTCGTCGCCGACGAGATACGCAAGCTGTCGGAGGAGACCAACGAGAACGTCCGCATCATCGACGCGGACATCGGCCGGACAGTCGACGCTATGAAGGCCGCCGCCGCCGTAAACGAGAGCGCCCAGGCCATCTTCAAGAAGGTCGACGAGGAGGCGGACGCCGTCGCCGGATCGATGGACGAGATAGGCCGAGGTCTGGCCGAGATATCTGCGGGCTCCGGCGAGATACTCCAGGGCACCTCCGAGTCGGTGCAGATCACCACGACCGTCCGCGACGCCTCCAGGCGGATGGGCGAGGCGATCCAGGCCAACGAGACCGATCTCGGCCGGCTGAGCGACAGGCTCGAGGCCGTGCGCCTGTCGCTGCGGTCGGTGGTCGAGGGCTTCCAGAAGGTCAAGGCCGAATCCGATTCGCTCGGCGAGGCCGGCCGCCTCAACGAGCTCGCCCTGACCAACCTGATGGAAAGCCTCGAGGCGAGCCGTTAGGCGGCGCTAGCGATAGCGCTCGGCGAACTTCCCCCGCTTCATGACGGCGCCGAGCGCGCCTCCGACCAGCCTGATCGCCGGCCGGAGGGCCTTCAGGTCTATCAGCTCGACGAGGTTGCCGTCCGGGTCCCGCATGAAGGCCCAGTCGACCGAACCGGTGCGCTGCGGCGGCGTCACGAAGCTCTCGCCGGCCGCCTTCAGCCGCTCGTACCAGGCGGCCACGCCCGACACGTTCATCGCCAGGTGCGTGAAGCCGGGCGCGTTCCAGGTCGGATCGCGCCTCTCTGCCTTGGGGCTGAACTCGAAGATCTCGAGCACCGAGCCCCCGGGCGCGCGCATGAAGCCCATGCGCACGCGCGCGCCCTCGACCCCGTAGAGCGGGAATAGCTCCGCGGTCCGATCCGGCCCTAGCTCGTCCTCGGAGACGAGCAGGAAGCCGAAGGTGTCGTGGTACCAGCGAACCGCGGCCCCGAAGTCGGATACCGTCAGGCCGGCGTGGCAGATAGAGCGGGCCTTCATCCATAGCCTCCTATTTAGCGTAGGCGCCGACGAGCATCATGTACTCGCCGATCGCGGCCCCGTACTCAGGGGCGCCCTTCATGATGATGCGGCCGGCCTTCGTCGCCTCTACCATGTCGTCTATCGACATGAGTATGCCGAGGGCGCTCTCGGTCGAGTCGAACGACATCGTGAAGAACGGCTTCGAGCGCTCGTAGACGCCGCGGGCGGCCCGGCTATTGCCCGCCTTGAGCCGCAGGTAGGCCGAGAGCTCGGGCTTGCCCTCGACGGACCACGCGTAGACGCGGTCGGGGCTGGCGGCGACCCAGCGGGCCACGTCCGGGTGGCCCGCCTTATTGAGCTGGCTGATGCCCGACGACAGCAGGTAGAAGTATAGCTTGACCACGAGCTCGCGCTCGGCCTCGGCGGCCGGCGGCTCGGTCGCGCCGAGCGCGGCCGACATCGCGAGGAGGCCCTTGAAGGTGGCGACGAGGAGGCCCGGCTTCGCGAGGGCGCCCCTTATCCGGGGCAGCTTCATCGCCTTGCCCGAGAAGAAGCCGTTCAGCGCCGCGACCGACTTGAACTCCAGCTCGATGTCCGGGCCCTCGGCGAGGCCCTTCTCGAAGCGCAGCTCGCCGTTCTCCACGACGAAATGGGCCCCGATCTTCGGCGCGCCGTAGACGGCCTCGCGGCCGCCGGTCAGCGCGCTGACCTGGACCGCGCCGGACTTGCCGGCGAAGCCCTTGCGCACCCCGGCGTGGTCGACGGCCAGCACCTTGAGCAGCGGCAGCGCGGCGCCCAGGAATATCCTCGACGCGTATAGTTCGTCGTCGCCCATGGCTAGACCTCGTCTTCCCAGTCGTCGTCGGCCTCGAAGTCCTTGCCCATCATCTCGCGGACCGCGGCGGCGATGCCGTTCTCGTCGATGCCGTAGTGGGCGAGCAGGTCCTCGTGCAGGCCGATGATAGAGAAGCAGTCGGGGACGCCCAGGCGCTTGAAGCTGAACGACTTGCCGGTGCCGGCCGCCACCTCGGCGACGGCGCCGCCGAGCCCGCCGACGACGCTGTGGTCCTCGACGGTGATTATCCTCCTCGTCTCCCTGACCGCCCGCTCGATCGCCTCGGCGTCTATCGGCTTGATCGTATGCATGTTAAGCACGCGTACCTTAAGGCCGTCAGACTTCTCGAGCATCGCGGCGGCCTCGACCGCGCGCCAGACGGTAGAGCCGCAGGCTATGACGGTCAGGTCGGTGCCGTCGCGCATCGTCACGGCCTTGCCGATCTCGAAGCCGTAGTCCGGCCCGTCGTAGACGACCTGGTCGAAGCCGCGGTTGATGCGTATGTACACCGGGCCCTTGCGCTCGTAGGCGGCGCGGACCGCGTTGGCCGTCTCGACGCCGTCGGCCGGCACGACGACGGTCAGGTTGGCCATCGAGCGCATGATCGCGATGTCCTCGGTGCAGTGGTGGGTGGTGCCGGCCTGCCCGAACGACAGCCCGGCGTGGGTCGCTATCATCTTGACGTCGAGGTTCTGGTAGCAGATGTCGGTATGCACCTGGTCGAGGCCGCGCATCGCGGTGAAGATGGCGAAGGTCGACACGTAGGGCACGAGGCCCGCCTTGGCGAGCCCCGCCGCCATGCCGAACATGTTCTGCTCGGCTATGCCGACGTTGAAGAAGCGGTCGGGGAACTTCTCGCCGAAGGCGCCTATCTTGGTCGACTTGGCCAGGTCGGCCGACAGCCCGACTATCTCGGGGTGCTCCTCGCCGAGCCCGCATAGCGCCTGCCCGTATATCTCGGCGGTCGACATCTTGGCCGTGTCGAGCATCGTGAAGGTCAATCCGCTCATCGTTCGGCTCCTTTCGCTAGCCTGGACTCGTGGTATAGCCCGAGGCTCTCCTTGGCCTTGGCTAGCTTCTCGGCGTCGAAGCCGCCGTAGTGCCACTTGTAGTCGCCCGCTATGAAGTCGATGCCGCAGCCCTTGATCGTGTCGGCGATGATGACCACAGGCTTATCGGTCGCGGCCATGGCCCGCTCGATGGCCGAGGCCAGCGCGTCGAAGTCGTGGCCGTCCGCCTCGATCACCTCGAAGCCGAAGGCCCGCCACTTGTCGGCGAACGGCTCGAGCGCCATCACGTCCTCGGTCGGGCCGTCTATCATGCAGTGGTTCCGGTCGACGACGGTAATCAGGTTGGTCGCCTTGAAGTGGGCGGCCGCCATCGCCGATTCCCAGACCGCGCCCTCGTCGCACTCGCCGTCGCCGAGCAGCACGAAGGTCTTCCAGGCCTCGCCCCGGAGCCTGGCTCCGAGCGCCATGCCGAGGCCTATGGCCAGGCCGTGGCCGAGCGAACCGGTCGAGGCCTCGACGCCGCGCACCTTGTTCGAGTCGAGGTGCATGCCGAGCGGGCTGCCGGTATGGTTGTATTCCCTGAGCAGTTCCTTGTCGAAGTAGCCCAGGTCCGCTAGGAGCGGCGCGTAGCCGACGCCGACGTGGCCCTTGGATAGGATGAAGCGGTCCCGGTCCGGCTTGGCGGGGTCCTTCGGGTCGACGCGCATGTACTTGTGGTACAGTATCGTCATGATGTCCATGGCCGACATCGAGCCGCCGACGTGGCCGGAGCCCGCCCAGGCTACCGTGTCGACGCTCAGGAGCCGCAGCTCATGGGCCTTGTCCTCGAGGCGTCGCCTCTCCTCGGTCGTTAATGCCATCGCCTACCTCCTTTTCCCGGCTTCGCGCGGATCGGCCTTAGCCACCTGGGCGAAGGCCTCGTCGGCGACCTCGAGCGTGAACGCGATGTCGTCGTCCGACAGCGCGGCGTTGATGAACAGGTTATGGTGGTTCGTGAAGAACACGCCCCGGCGCACGCACTCGGCCACCCAGGCCTGGTGCAGCACGAAGTCAGGATCGTCGGACTGGCGCATGAACCACATCGCCGGCTCGCCGGATATCCGCAGGTCGAAGCCGTGCCGCCTGCTCGCCGCTACGAGGCCGTCGGTCAGCTTCCGGCCCTTGTCGGCGCAGACCTTGGCCACGTCCATCTCGCGCATCTTGCCGACGCAGGTCAGGGCCGCCGCTATCGGAGCGGCCGACAGCCAGTACGAGCCCGTATACATCACCGAGCCGGCGGCGTCGCGCAGCCAGTCCTTGCCGCAGACGGCCGAGATGTTCCAGCCGTTGGCAAGCGCCTTGCAGAAGCATTCCAGGTCCGCCTCGAAGCCGTAATGGGCGTCCGAGCCGCGTACGTCGAGGCGGAAGCCGCAGCGGACGTCGTCGATCGCCAGCACGACGCCCTCGCGGGTGCACAGCTCGCGGACCTTCTTCCAGTAGCCGTCGGGCGGCAGGCGGCTGTCCTCGAACACCGGGTGGTGGTAGGGCGTCGACATGAAGCAGGCTATCTGCCCGCGCTGCTCGGCGAACAGGCGCTCGAGCGCCTCGTAGTCGCCGAACTCGACGTACAGGTTATTCGCCACGTCCTCCGGCGTGACGCCGGGGTGCCCCGCCTTCTGCGTCCACGGCGCGACGCCGTGGTAGCCGCCACGCGTCAGCACGACCTTTTTCCGACCGGTCGCGGCCCTCGCGATCATCAGCGAGAAGCTGGTCGCGTCGCCGCCGTTCTTCGCGAAGAAGGCCCAGTCGGCCATGTCGACCGTGTCGACCATCAGCTCGCCGAGCTCGACCAGCTTAGGCGACGGGAACGAGACGCAGTTGCCGTCCTTGAACTGCTCCATCACTGCCGCGTCGACGTCGGGGTCGTTGTAGCCGAGGACGTTCGGCCCGTAGGCGCACATGTAGTCTATGAAGCGGTTGCCGTCGACGTCCCAGAAATAGGGGCCCGAGGAGCGCGACGAGAAGAGCGGATAGGCGTCGATAGGCATGAAGCAGCCCTCGGCGGGGCCGAGGTGGCCGTAGACGCCGCCGGGTATGACCTTGGCCGCCCTAGCGAACAGCTCGCGGCTCTTGGGATAGGTGTAGGTGTTCATCGTCGTCGCTCCTTAGCTCAGGTACCGCGGCACGAGGCCGAGTATCTTGTTCATGTGGTCGATGCTCGGCGTATAGCCGCCGAGCGACAGCTTGCCGGTACCTATCGCGAGGTATGAGCTCAGCTCGCCGCGCAGGAGCTGGCCCGCCTCCTCGACGCCGCTGAACGACATGCGCGCCCGGTTCTCCGGCGCTTCGCCCTTCCTGGTCTCGAGCCTGCCGCCCTTGGCGACGACGCTGAGCGACGGACCGCCCTCCACCGCTACGAGGATGCCGCCGTCGGCCATGCGGCCGGCGTTCAGCCTGCCGTCCGGATCGGAATTGCCTATCTCCGCGAGAGCGTAGAAGGCCGTATGGAGCGACAGCTCGGCGTTGGCCTTGCGGTAGCCCTCGTCGGCTAGCAATTCGGGACTCGGTCGCAGGTAGTGGCCCAGGCGGTCGGTCAGCTTCGTGAACGGTCCCTTGAGGTAGCCGATCTTCGTAAGACCCTTGAGCGGTATGGGATTGCCCGTGCCGGCGAACATCGCGTTCAGGGCCTCGGGCTTCGGGAACCATAGCGTGATGGTGGACGCTCCACCGCCCGGGGAGAAGGCTATCGCCCCGTCGCCTATCGTCAGCCTGGCCCTGCCGACGCCGCCTACGACGAATTGGATCGTCTCCCGCCTGTCCGCGGCTATTGCGCGGGCCTCCGCGTCGACCGCCGGTAGGCCCTCCAGTGTCCTGAGCACGGCGAACAGGTTTACCCGTGCCGTCGTCGTTGGATCGACCATACGCATTGCCCCCTCGATTCCAGTGAACGTATCGAGCGAATGCTCGCTCTATTAGTTACATCACGATTCCGCGAATAGCGCAACAAAAAACGGCCTCGGGCTGGAAAGCCCGGGCCGTTCGGCTGTCGGAGGGCCTACGCTCAGTCCTGTTCGCCGCTCGGTTCTTGGTCAGCCGCCGCGGGGGAGGGCGCGGACGGCAACTTGAATTTAGCCAGCACGGGCGGAACGACGAGCAGCATCGCCGCGGTCGTCACCCAGAACGGCGCGACCGGCGCGACGCCCTTCCAGAGCATCGCCCCGATCCACGGCGCCGGTAGCGCGACGAGGCCGTTACTCGTCGACAGGAAGCCGAACGCTATGCCGCGCAGCCGCTCCGGCACGGCCTTCGAGATGAGGCTCTGGTACGCCGGCGAAAGCATGCCTATAGCCGCGCCGAACGTGACGAACGACGCGCCGGCCGCCCATGGCGAGTCCCATAGCAGGAGCAGGATGAAGGACGCGAAGGCCGTAAGGTAGCCGGCGGCTATCGCGTAGCGCTCGCCGAAGCGGTCGGCCAGGTGGCCGGACGGTATCATCACGAGCATCGACGCCCCGCCGAACAGCGCGTTCAGCAGGCCTATGGCGGCCACGTCGATGCCTCGCTCCTCCTGCAGGAAGATCGGGAGCAGGTTGCCCGATAGCCCCATCGCCACGTCCCTGACGCCGTCGGAGACGATGAGCCAGGTGACGAGGCCTCCGGAGACCGCGAGTCCCAGCATGGTCTTGAGCGAGGACCCGAAATCCTCGACGGACACGGCGCCGGAGCGCGGCGCCGAGGCTCCGTGGGTCCTGGCCATCGACAGCCGTATAACGGTAGCCGCGCCGTACAGGGAGGCCGCCGTCAGGAGCAGCCCGCGCCAGCCCAGGTACTTGACCGCGAGGCCTCCGGCCAGCGGACCGACCACCGCGACGACCTGGTAGACGGTCTGGGTGACGCCGAAGACCTTCCCGCGGTTCTTCTCGTCGGACTGCTCGGCTATGAACGCGTCGAAGCTCGGCGCGACGAAGGCCACCGCTATCGAGCCGACCGCCTGCCCGACCAGTAGCCAGCCCCAGTTAGGCGCCAGGATTATGCCGACCCAGCCGATCGCCCCGCCTACCGAACCGATGGCTATCGACTTGAGGCGTCCGATACGGTCGCTGATCCATCCGCCGGCGATCTGCAGCGCCAGCGGCACTATCATCGACAGGGTGAAGAAGAGCCCTATTTCCGATACGCCGGCGTCGAGTTCGCGCAGGTACAGGGGCAGGAGCGGGAAGAACATCTGGCTCCCTGTATTTGCCAGGATCATCGCGACGAGGAAGGTCCAGAGGAGGGGGCTGATCAGGCGCGCCCTTGACGCGTCGGCGGCGCTTTCGCCGGTTCGAGGTTTATTTTGTGTATCGTTTCGCATGATAGGGTATTGTATCACGGCTCACGGCTCACGGCTCACGGCTCACGGCTAGAGTGATTATTGGCTAACCGTAAGGCGCCGTTGCCCCTGGCGCGTAAAACGGTATACCATCGCGTCACCATGATGACCAACGATATACTCAGGCGCCTGCGATATTCCCTCCGCTTGAGCGACGACGCGATGCTCGAGATGCTCTCCCTGGCCGGCTCCCCGATAGGCAAGGACCGGCTACTATCGTATTTCAAGCGCGACGACGAGCAGGGCTACGCGGAGTGCCCCAAGGCAGCGCTGTCGTCCCTGCTCGACGGCATGATCCTGAAATTCAGAGGGCCGGGACCGAAGGGCGCCGCGCCCGCGGCCGTCGAGCCGTTGGACAACAATATGACGCTCAAGAAGCTAAGGATCGCCCTGGCGCTCAAGGAAGACGACATGCTGTCGGTCATGAGCCTCGGCGATGTCGAGCTGAGCGCCGGCGAGCTACGGGCGCTGTTCCGGGCCAAGGGGCAGCGGAACTACGTCGAATGCCTCGACCAGTACCTGCGCGGCTTCCTGACCGGGCTCGCGCGGCGGGCCGACCCTGGCCTCCCCGCTATCGACCCGGCCGCTGAGCCTACTTCTCCAGGATATGGCCGTTGATATCGTTACCGTTGTCGGAGAAGCTCCCGGAGCCGTCTACGTCGAGGTAGAAAATCAGCACGGGGCTGTTATACGTCAGTTTCAGCTGGGCTACGACGGTGTTCAGCGCCGTAGCCGACTGGTTCGACTCGAGCTTCGTCAGGCTCGTCTCGTAGGTATTGAGGCCGAGGCCGGCGAGGGCGCCGAATTCGCCCTCGTAGCGTTTCGTGCAGACGTCGGCGTCGTAATGCTCGTACAGGAACGTACCCTCGGCGAGCGTTACCTCGGTCCGGTAGGCCGTTCCGCCGTACTCGGAAACGGAGAGGTACTTCGCCGCCGGGACGGCGCTACCGCCGATGCCGGGGAACGAGCAGGAGAAGAGGAGCGCGCAGGCCGCGACGGCGATCAACGCTTTTTTCATCGACAGGGCTCCTTCGATCATGGATATGACGTCTATATACGCTACGGCCCGGCGTCGGGAGTGCCCTCGGTCATGATCCGTCGCATTCTTTGGTCATCGTGACGGCCATGACTATAGTCATGGCGCAATGGGGCCGAGGCCTGGGACCCCGCCCGCGAGCCCGCCGTTGCCTCTGGAGCCGACCGCCGATACAATGCCCCGATGCTACGCGTACGAAAGACCCGCTCGGCCTTGCCGGGACGGCTCCGGTTCATACTCCGCAGGTCCCTGCGCACGCTCGGGGCCTTCGCGGTCTCGATGCTCTGCCTATCGGCCGTCGTCAACGCGTCGCTCGAGGTCACCGTGCGCTCGCAGATCGAGGAGGCCGTCATGGGCGCCGTGATGGGGAGCGGGCTGTCGTCGGCCGACGGGATCCTCGCGCTCAAGGCGGAGACGCGGGCGGGGCTCGAGCGGTCGTACGGCCTCGACGATCCGTCGTGGCTGCGGGTACTCAGGCAGACCGGCCGTATCCTCCGGCTCGATCTCGGCGAGGCACGCTTCGCCAGGACGGAGTATCCCGAGCACTCCCGCTCGGTACGGCGCATCATCATGGAGCGGTTGCCGCATACGCTGGCGCTGTTCACGCTGAGCACTACGATCAGCGTCGTGATCGGCATGGCCCTCGGCACGGCGATGGCCAGGAAGCCCGGAGGGCGGCTCGACCGCGCGTCGAGCATGACGGCAATGGTCCTCTACGGCGCGCCGCCCTGGTGGATAGGCCTGTTCATGATACTCCTCCTCGGCTATACCTTCCCGGTATTCAAGGTCGGGGCGCTCCATTCGCCGGAGGTGGCGCCGGGTTGGCTACCGTGGGCGCTCGACTACCTAGCCTACCTGGCCCTGCCCCTCGTCACCCTCGTAGTGATAAAGCTGTTCAGCTTCGCCTTCCTGACGCGGGCCATGGTCATCGTGCCATTACAGGAGGACTACGTCTTCGCCGCTCGCGGCAGGGGCCTGCCCGAGGGTAGGGTGGTACGAAGGCACGGGCTGCGGGTGGCCGCGCCCGGGCTGACGACCATGGCCGCTCAGGCCTTCGCCCAGTCCATAATCGGCGATATACTCGTCGAGAAGATCATGATGCGCCCGGGGCTCGGCGTGACCCTGTTCACGGCCATCTCGTCGAACGATACGGCCCTGTTCGCCGGCGTCCTCGCGATAGTCACCGCCATCTACTGCCTCAGCTTCCTGTTCCTCGATATAGCGTATGCGTGGCTCGACCCGCGCATAGCCTACGGTCGGGAGTAGGAGCGTCCGGCGCGCATTGACAGGCGGGGCCGCTTCGTCCAAGGTAGGCGGAAGGGCGACGGCGGCGCGGTGATTTAGAGCCAGACGGCCGTCGAGGAGGTTGAATGGCCGGCTTCGTACGAAAGAATCCTCGCTTCGAGTTCAGGTTGAGACGGCCGTGAGAAGCCTCGCGACCGCGAGGGCCGCCTTGCTGACGCTACTCGTCCTGGCGGCCGCTCCCTGTTCGGCCGAGCCGGGAGATCGCCCGCCCGCTCGCCTCGAGTACTACGGAGAGCTCGGCTGCTCTCACTGCGATACCTTCATGGACAAGGAACTCCCCGCGGCCGAGGAGGCGAGTGGGGTCAATGCGGAGCTGGACGCGTACGATATCCTGTCGGACGCCGGCTACGCTAGGTGCGAAGCCAGGCTCGCCGAGCTCGGATACGCGTTCCGCGTCTTCCCCGTGCTGATCGTCGGTACGTCGGCCTATCAGGGCAACGCCGCCATCGAGGCGAACCTGCTGCCCGAGCTGCGGAGCTACGCCGAGTCGGGCGCGTTCAGGCCGAGCTTCGACGACGGGACGGCCTACGCGGCAGGGCGCGGCGCGCCGGCCTGGACGGTCCCGGCGATACTGGTCTCCGGCCTGATCGACGGCGTCAATCCATGCGCCTTCACGACGCTACTGTTCTTCATGTCGTACCTGAGCCTGCGCTCGCGTACGCGCCGGCGCGCGGCCGCGGCCGGACTGGCCTTCGCCGCGGGAGTGTTCATCGCGTATTTCGGTATCGGCTACGGCGTGTTCAACGCGTTCAGGCTCGGCGGCAGGCTCCAAGGGTTTCGATTGGCGCTCAAGCTAGCCGTTAGCGTCCTGACCGCGGCGTTCTGCGTCGCGACCCTGAGGGATATCGCGGCGCTCAGGATGGATCGCGCCGCGCCGCAGGCCATGAGGCTGCCCGACCGGTTCCGCTCGTCGATCAACGCGAGGATCCGCGCCGGGACGGGGGGCCGCGCGCTGATCCTCGGAGCCTTCGTCGCCGGCGTAGTCGTCTCGGTGCTGGAGCTCGCCTGCACTGGCCAGGTATATTTTCCGGCTATATCGACCATGGTCCAGGCCGGAGGCTCGGACTCGGGCCTCCTGTACCTTTCCCTATACAACCTGGCGTTCGTCCTGCCCCTGCTGGCCGTCCTCGTCCTGTCTCTCCTAGGCCTGCGGCAGGAGGCTCTGCGAGCCTTCTTCGCGAGGCATCTCGTCGCCTCGAAGGCAGCTCAGGCCGCGCTTTTCGCGGGGCTCTCGATCGCCCTATGGATAACCTGATCGAGGCGCCCATCTAGCAAACGGGTCGCGCCGCGTGTAGAATGTCCCATTCCGGAGGATCGATGGAAGCTACTGAAGCACGCCCGAAGCGGCGGAAGAGGCGCCTCGGCGACCGATACGACGGCAGGAGGGTCCGTTCCCTCAATCCGTTCTACCAGATCATGCCCTATATCATGCCCACCAGGGTCGACTCCCACGACTACTTCGACGACAGGATAGAGATATCGCATACCGAGGCCTGGCTCAGGCGTCAGCGCGACGCCGGCTATCCGGAGATGGGCTACCTGCACGTATTCATCGCCGCCTACGTACGGATGATCTCCCAGAAGCCGAGGCTGAACCGCTTCATAGCCGGCAAGAAGATATTCGCGCGCGACGAGATCACGTTCTCCCTGGCCTTGAAGAAGCGGCTGAGCGAGGACAGCCCGGAGACCACGGTCAAGATGCGTTTCGACCCGGACGCCACTATCTACGACGTCATGCGTATCGTCAACGAGGCGATAGGGCAGAACAAGGAAGCCGCGGCGAGCAACGCGACAGACAAGGTAGCCAAGCTGTTCATGCTATGCCCCGGCTTCCTGGTCAGCATGCTAATAGGGCTCGTTCGCCTGCTCGACTTCTACGGGATAATGCCCAAGGCTATCCATCGGGCCAGCCCCTTCCATACCAGCGTGTTCATAACCGACCTGGGCTCGCTCGGGATCAAGCCGATCTACCATCACCTGTACAATTTCGGCACCACTTCGATCTTCGTCGCGTTCGGGGCTAAGGAGCGTCAGCGCGAGATCCTGAAGGACGGCTCGGTCGTCGAGCGCAGGTACATAGGCATGAAAGTCGTCAACGACGAGCGCATCTGCGACGGGCATTACTACGCCAGCGCGTTCAAGCTGCTCCTCGGCTACTTCAAGGATCCGAGCCAGCTCGAGCGGCCGCCGGAGACGGTCGTGGAGGACCAGGACTAAACCGGGTCCGACCCGGTCGGGGGCTGCGGTTCCAGCGGCTCCGCGGGCTCGGGCGAAGGCTCGGCCGGGGGCTCGGAGGCCTTCGCGCCGGCCGCGCCGCCCCTCGCGCTCTTCTCCTTCTCCATCCGCCTGAGCCTGCGCCTGAGCCCCGACGACTGGAACGCGCGCTTGAAGATAGACGGCGCCATGATCAGCACGCCTATCAGGATGCCGATCGATAGCGTCAGGATCAGCACCAGGGACAGGGAGCCGGAGGTGGACCACGAGAAGAAGCTGATCGCGACCACCGCGCTATTCTGGGCGGCGAACAGTACGGCGAGTATCGCTACTAGGAGCACGAACAGCAGGTACGCTAGCTTCATAGTCTCTCCTTAACCCATGGTCATGGGCCGCGCTGGCCCGTGAATCCTATCGCGCTTTTCGGCGCGGATCTAGACCTTGAATCGGCCTATCTCGTCCTCCATCGCGCGTATGCTGTCCCTCGTGCGCTCGGCGATCGCCGAGACGTCCTGCGCCGACTTGCCTATCTCCTGCGCGCCGGCGGCCATCTCGTCCATGCTACCCGCGATGGTCTGGGAGATCTCGGCTAGCTCGCGCATGGCCCCGACTACCTGCTCGTTACCGACGGTCATCTCGCGGGCGCCCGCCTGGACCTCGCTGGTGATGCTGTTCATCTCGCTGAGCGACTCGAGTATCTGGTTCGAGCCCTCTTTCTGCTCGAGCATCGCCCCCTCGATCTCCTTGACCAGGCCGCCCAGCGACTCGATGCCCTGGGCGACCGTACCGAAACTGGCCGCCGAGGCTCCCGATGCCTCGACGACGGCCTCGATAGACTCCTTGATCTTGGCCAGTTCCGAGCCTATGCCCCTGGACTGCTCCGCCGCGGTCTCGGCGAGGGTGCGTATCTCGTCGGCCACGACGGAGAAGCCCTTGCCCGCGTCGCCCGCGTGGGCGGCCTCGATGGCCGCGTTCATCGCGAGCAGGTTCGTCTGGGACGCGATCGAGGCGATGGCGTCGTTCGCGTCGAGGAGCAGCTCGGATTGCCCGGATATCTCGCGGACTATCGCCTCTACCGCCGACTGCTTCTCCTTGCCTTCCTCCGACGATAGGCGCAGGCCCTCGAAGCGCTCGGCCATCTTGCCGATGGTCGCTGTAACCGCCCCGATATTCCCGAGCATCTGCTCGATCGCCGCCGAGGCCTCGGTAACGCCCGCGGCCTGGGTCGCGACCATCCGATCCAGCGACTCGATGTTCTTGGCGACCTCCTCGATGGCGCTCGAGGCGTTCTCGACGCTGCCGCCCTGGTGGACGGTCTGCCTGCGGACGCCCTCGATGTTGGCGAGGATCTGCGACGTGGCGCTCGAGGATTCTATGGACGAGGCCGCCATGCTGTCGCCGATCGAGGCTAGCTGTGCCTGCGCCTGCTTGAGGTTGACGACGATGGCGCGCAGCTTCTCTATGAAGCGGTTGAAGTCGTCGACCAGCTCGCCGACCTCGTCGCCGCGCCGCAGCTCTATGGACTTCGTCAGGTCGGCGTCGCCCTCGGCTATGTCCCTGATCGCCCTGCCGGCGGCCTTGAGAGGCTTCAGGATAGGGCCGAGCGATAGCCATAGCGAGACCGCCAGGATGGCGAGGGCGGCGACGCTCATCGTGAGGACCGACAGCATCAGGTTCCTCGCTGCCATCAGCAGGATTGACATCGGTATGGCGGTGCCGAGGCTCCAAGACTGCCCGGACGAGCCGAGCCGTACCGGCGAGAGCAGCACGTAGACCGGCTTTCCCGCCTCGTCGACCGCGAGCGTCGAGAAGGATTGGGCGCGCTCGAGCGCGGCGGCCGCGCCGGCCATCACCTCGTCGCCGTAGATCGCGGCTATCGTCGACCCGGTCAGGGACGAATCGTAATGGGCCAGTATCCGGCCGGAAGCGTCCGCCAGGAAGGCCTTGCCCGTGTCGAACGGCCGCAGGGTCTGCACCATCCTGGATAGCGACGCGATGTTCAAGTCGACGCCGGCCGCGCCGATCACCGAGCCGCCGCTGATTATAGGCACCGAGGCCGAGATCAGCGTCACCTGTTTCTGGCCCTGCATACGTATATGAGGCTCGCTGAAACGCGTCGCGCCGAAACGCGCCGGCTCGGCGTAGAACGTCGACTCGCCTGACGAATCGAGCGCGGACGACAGCGCCGGCTCGCCGTCCTCGAGGCTCCAGTACGGGGATAGCCTGCCGTCGGGGTCGTGGCCGGGGTACGATGCGTACGACGCGTCATCGTCGCCGTATCCGCCGGGCTCGAAGACCGCCCAGGCCGCGAACAGTGAGTCGCTGACCGACACGAATCGCGACACGAGGTCGATCGAGTCCGCCCTCGACAGCCCCGCGTCGCGTAGTCCCGATAGCGTCGCCGAGACGCTCGACGCGACCGTCTGGGCTGTGTCGAGCCGGCGCTCGATCTCGGCCGCGTAGCTCTTGGATAGGTATTCGGTCGAATAGTACGACAGCGAGGCTATCGCGTCCCGCGACCTGATAGCGACCACGGCGACGAGCCCTCCGAGTATTATCAGCTGTATCGCGCCGAGCACCAGCAGCGTCTTGAGCCGTATTCCTAAGCCTTTTTTCATCGTTCCCCTTTCAGGCGTCATGATAAGCCGGACCGCCGGCCCGGCCGGGAACGCTTTTTACCTTGGAGAGCGCGCCGCGGCGCCCTCATTAGCCTATACGATCTTCTTGAACGCCTTGACCGGCGTCTCGTCCTCGTGGGCGAGCATCTCGTCGACGATCACGCGGGCGGCGTCCGGCTTGGCCAGGGCAAGCGCGGCCCGGCTCATACGCGCCTGGCGATCGGGGTCGGACAGGATGCGGTCGACCTTGTACCCGATCGTGATGGCGTTGTTGGGCATGACTCCGGCGCCGTGCTCCAGGACGTGGTAGGTATTATAGACCTCCTGGCCAGGGATCGGGTCCCATATGATCATCGGCACGCCGGCGGCGAGGCACTCGCTCGTCGACAGGCCGCCCGGCTTGCCTATGAATACGTCGGCCATCCTCAGGTAATCGTGCATCGCGTCGGTATAGCCGAGTATCGTGTAGTCGGAGGCGTTCTCCGCCTTCCCCTTCGCGATATACGCGTCGAGGGAGTCCTTCAGCCGCTTATTGCTGCCGCAGACGACGATCATGTGGCAGGGCGTCTTGATCTGGTCCAGGATCTGCATGATGTCGTCGCCGGTCATCACGCCGAAGGCCCCCGCGGAGAGGAGCACGAGCGGCTTGCCGGCGTCGTAGCCGTAGCGTGCGCGCAACTCGGCCTTGTCGGCTCGCTCGGCGAACGCGCGTAGCACCGGGATCCCGGACACGACGACGCGATCGGGCGGCAGGCCCAGCCTGGTCAGCTGCGCCTTGCTCTCCTCCTTGGCGACGAAGAAGCGCGTGAACAGGTCCGTGAGCCAGAAGGCGTGCACGTAGTAGTCGGTGACGACGATGCCCAGGTTGGTCTGGAGCTTATTCTCCATGATCAGGTGCGATATGACCTCCGCCGGCATGCCGTGGGTACAGATGCAGATGTCCGGGTTATACTGCTTGATCTTCCTGACCAGGGGCTTCGAGTTGAGGCGATGGATGGCGCTGACCGCCTCGGGCGTCTGCCACGGCTTATCGGTCGCCTCGAACGCCATCGCCCACAGGTCCGGGACCGACTTCACCGCGTTCAGGTAGCCCCTTGAGTAGAAGCGTCGGAACAGGTAGTTCGTATACTCGAGCGTATCGATATGGAGCACGTCCGATACGCGCTCGTCGCGCTTGCAGGCTTCCTCGATCGCCTGAGCCGCGCGGATATGGCCGCTGCCGGCGCTGGCGGACAATACGAGTATCCTCTTCTTCTGCATGTGAAGCTCCTCGGCGACTTTAAGATACGTAAGCGGCGACGGATCGTCCAGTCGGCGGCGCTTACCCGATCGAAGCCCGCGGTCCACGTACAGTATAGCACGCGGGCCGGCGACGGAATCGAACCCGATCCATGCAAGATCCGTCGGCATCTATTATAGTCTATACGCTATAATGTTCGAAGCTAAGGAGCGGGGATCCATGAAAAAAATCAGCGTAATCTATAGGTCGATAATCCTGGCGGCCTCCGTCGCCTATTCGCTTATCGCCTCGTCGATGCTCGCGTTCTTCAGCGACGGCGGCGGGCTCGACGGCGGCACGCTCGTGAACATGGCCGTTAACGTCCTGATAACCGCCTCCCTGGCTCAGCTGCTGATATGGAAGTCCGCCAAGCTACTGACGGTGGACGTCGAGGCCATGCTCGGAGACGCCGGGCTCCTCAGGAAGCGGCTCGAGGCCATCGGCAATATCCCCCTCCGCTCGATGCTGAAGTTCCTGGCCCTGACGCTCATCCCCGTCCTCTTCCTGGAGTTCGCGAAGGGCAGCGTACGCGTCGGCGACGATATAAGGAACCCAGTGATGATGCTGATGCTCGCCGTGGGCATGCTCCATGCCGCGATGGCGTTCGTCCTCTCCGACAAGCTCGTCTCGACGACGCTGTTCGCGGCCAAGCTGACGGCCTATCCCCACGACCTGCGCGAGTGGCGGCAGCAGCGCAAGATGCTCATCATCCCGTCGTTCATGGCCGTGATGTCGCTTCTGTTCTCCTACGCGGCCTCTTCCATCTTCGAGGGGGCGGTCCTAGCTCTCACGGTCTCCGGGTTCTTCGTCGCCATCCTGGTACTCGTCTTCATCTGGAATTCGGGGACCATGATGCTGTACCGCTCGATCGTCTCGCAGGTCGAGGTGCTCTCGTCGTCGGAGAAGGACCTGACGAAGCGGGTGACGATAGGCTCGATAGACGAGCTCGGCAGCATCTCAGGCATGGTCAACGAGTTCTGCGACTCGCTCCAGGCGAGCGTCGACGGGTTGAAGGCCGCCCAGGCTACGCTCAACCGATTGGGAGGCGAGTTGCTCGGGGACGCCGAGGACACCTCCGCGGCGGTCGCCGGCATAGCCGCCGGGGTCGAGACCGTGCGGGAGCGCACCGCGGCGCAGTCCTCGAGCGTCGAGGAATCCTCGGGGGCCGTCCAGCAGATCGCCAAGGGCATCGAATCGCTCGACGAGGTGATCTCCAGCCAGGCGTCGAGCGTGGCGGAGGCCTCGGGGGCGATCGAGGAGATGCTCGGCAATATCGGGTCGATCTCGTCGTCCATCGATACCATGGCCGACCGGTTCAGGGAGCTATCGCGATCGGCCGACGACGGCAGGAGGACGCAGGAAGTAGCCCGCGAGCGGATCCAGTCGATCGTCGACCGCTCGAAGTCGCTGCTCGAGGCCAATACCGTCATCGCGACCATCGCGTCGCAGACCAACCTCCTGGCGATGAACGCCGCGATCGAGGCCGCCCACGCGGGGGACATGGGCCGGGGCTTCGCGGTCGTGGCCGACGAGATACGCAGGCTCGCGGAGACCTCGGCGGCGCAGTCGAAGGCCATCAAGTCGGACCTCGGCGAGGTGCAGGC
>Ga0116151_10001506_pt1 | contig 21879 bp, 16 predicted proteins | sample AD_UKC117_MetaG_FD_89893 | JGI IMG/M metagenome (GOLD analysis project Ga0116151, IMG submission 89893) | Active sludge microbial communities of municipal wastewater-treating anaerobic digesters from Hong Kong - AD_UKC117_MetaG | ecosystem: Engineered > Bioreactor > Anaerobic > Digestate... | reverse complement strand
GACTTCTCGAACGACAACGCCCTCACGGCCGACGACATCGGCGGCATGGTCGGCGCCCTCGTCGCTCCGTAGCGAACCGCCTCCCGCGAGCCTCAGGTGGGTTCGCGCGGCGTCCGATGAAACGTCACTACGCCCCGGCTTCTTTGCGAAGCCGGGGCTCTTTTTTTGACGTCCCGTATCCACCAAAATATCCGGCCCGCTTCGCGAAATACTCCCGTGACGCCGTCGTTTGGCTACAAGGGCATTCAAGTCCACGAGGCGCAGCGACGCCGCGACGATTCCGTCGCGGCCGCAGGCTCCGCCGGGTGTTCAACGATGCCGACACGTCTGCAGGAGTCCGCTATGCCCGCTTACATCGTCTGCCCGCACTGCCAGCATCCGACAGTCATCAGCGTGACGTTTGAAGCGCGGCGTTATCGATGCCGTCAGTGCAACGGCGTCTTTGTCGTGCGCCAGACGGAGGCGTCGCCTCGATCCTCCGATCGGAGTGTGCAGGAAACGCACGCCCGGGCGCGCACCTAGATCCGTTGATCGGCGCACGCGACGGTTTCGCCAATTCCGTCGTCCGCGCCATTCCGCATCCACTTCCACGTGTTGACACGCGCGCCGGTTCAGCTACTTTCGACAACGCATGACGGAAGAATCGAATTCGCTTTGCCGTGTTCTGGTTACCCGCGCCGGCGATGTCGCGCCGCCCGCGGAGACGCTTCAGCGCGCCGGAATTCAGGGTGTTGAACTCATCGCCCCGTCGGAACCCGTCGGATCCGACGTACCGCTCCGAGGATTCGCCGCAGAACCAGCCGAACGATTTCGCGCCGCGGGTCTCCCTGTGGTCGCGCTGACCCTGCCGGCGGATCCGAATCATCACATCGGCGCCCCCTCTGACGATCTCCGACAGAAGGCCGTCGAACAGGTCATTCTCGCGATGGATGTCGCTCGTCAGATCGGCGCCCGCGTTGTCACGATCTCGCCCGGCGCCGTCTTCAACGATGATGGCGAACCCATCCATCGATACGAGGATGTCTATCATCGCGCCCTGAAATCGATGATCGACCTGCGTTTCGAGGCGGCGAACCGCTGCATTCGGATTGCGTGCCGACTGGCTTCGTCCGGCTTCCTGATCTCACCCATCGACGCTCGCACATGGATCGACCAAGTCAACTCGCCATGGATCGGCGGACATTTCGATCCGATGCGCATCGCGCAGGTCGGATCGCCGGCCGATTGGGCCGACGCGCTTGGGCGCCGGATCTTTGCCGCCGACTGGCCGGCCCCACCCACAGCGAACGATGGCGCGCTGTCCCGCCGTGTGAACTGGCCGGACCTGTGCGCAACGCTTCAGACAATCCGAAATGACATCGTTGTCTCAATGGATCCGATGCGGATTTCGCTCGACACGCTTGTGTGAGGTCCCGCGGCCTGCGACTGTCGCCGCTGCGAGTTGCATTCCGAACCATCGCCGGCGCAGTACTTTAGCAATCCATCACAGGACCACATTCGGTTTGACCCGGCCCCGCCCCACAAATAGACTCTCACAACGTTGATTCGAAATAACTCCGGATGTTTCTCGATGGCGTATTCACGTCATGCGAAGAGCACAACGCAGCGCCATCTATGCCAGACAAAGATTCCGACAACCCGACGCCGTTTCAGCTCACGAGTGACGACAGCCTCGTCGACGACGACTCGAGTCTCGAGGATTTCGAAATTGACTTAAGCGACGTCGAACCCGACGGTCTTCCCCACGGCCGCAGCATGGCGCCGCTCGATGAGCCGGATCCCAAGCGTCGGCCGCGCATCCCCGACCTGCTCCCGATCCTCGCGATTCGGGATACTGTCGTGTTCCCCGGCACGATCGTGCCACTGACCGTCGGCCGTGAGAAATCCAAGCTGCTCGTCGCCGACATCGTCAAGGGCTCGAAGGTCATCGGCGTCGTCGCCCAGCAGCGCGGCGAAGTCGAGGATCCGACGCTGGACGATCTCTATCGCGTCGGCACAGTCGTCACGGTCCTCAAGAAGCTGGAGCTCGGCGACGGCAGCCAGTCGATCATCGTGCACGGCCTGACGCGCTTCGGCATCGAGGAGCTGACGCAGACGGATCCCTATCTGATCGCGCGGGCCCATCCGCGCGAAGACACGTTCATCGAAACGACAGAGCTGGAAGCCCTGATCGAAACGGCGAAACGGCTCGCCCGCCGCGTCATTGAACTGACGCCGGGCGTGCCGGAAGAAGCGCTGACGATCATGGAGAACATCGCCAAGCCCGGCTCGCTGGCGGACTTCCTGGCGGCGAATCTGTCGATGGAGATCGTCCGCAAGCAGGAGATGCTGGAGACGTTCGACGTTCCGGCGCGATTCCGGAAGATCAACAAGGCGCTGGCCACACAGCTCGAAATCCTGGAGCTCTCCAACAAGATCCACAGCCAGGTCAAAAGCCAGATCGACAAGACGCAGCGCGAGTACTACCTGCAGGAGCAGTTGCAGGCGATTCAGAAGGAACTCGGCGTCTCGGATGGTCGCGAAGCCGAAATGGCGCGCCTGAAAGAGGCGATCGAAAAGGCGAAGATGCCCGAGGTTGTCGAGAAGGAGGCGATGCGCGAGCTGGAACGGCTCGAACGCACACACCAGGCCTCACCCGAGTACAGCGGCGCCATCGACTACCTCGAATGGCTGATCGAACTGCCGTGGTCCCTCTCGACGGAAGACAAGCTCGACATCAACGAGGCCCGCAGGATTCTTGACGAGGATCACTTCGACCTCGACAAGGTCAAGCGGCGCATCCTCGAGTTCCTCGCCGTGCGCAAGCTGAACCCGAAGGGCAAGGGCACGATCCTCTGCTTCTCGGGCCCTCCCGGCGTCGGCAAGACGTCGCTCGGTCGCAGCATCGCGCGGGCCCTGGGCCGTAAGTTCATCCGCATGAGCGTCGGCGGTGTGCGCGACGAGGCGGACATCCGCGGCCATCGGCGCACCTACATCGGCTCGATTCCGGGGCGCGTGATCCAGGAGATTCGCAAGGCGGGCAGCAACAACCCCGTCTATATGATCGACGAGGTCGACAAGATCGGAAACGACTTCCGCGGCGATCCGGCGTCGGCGCTATTGGAAGTGCTCGATCCGGCCCAGAATGACACGTTCCAGGATCACTACCTCGGCGTGCCCTTCGATCTGTCGAACGTGATGTTCATCGCCACGGCGAACTACATGGAGCGCGTTCCGCACGCCCTGCGCGATCGCATGGAAGTGATCGACATCGCCGGCTACACGAGTCTCGACAAACTCTGGATCGCCAAGAAGTACCTCGTCCCGCGTCGCACCGAGAGCGCCGGCCTGACGAAGCACAAGATCGAATTCAGCGATGAGGCCCTCAAGCTCATCATCGAGTCCTACACGTCTGAGGCGGGTGTTCGCAATCTCGAGCGCGAGATCGGCGGCGTCTGCCGGGCCGTTGCGGCGCTGATCGCTGAAGACAAAAAGGCGCCGAAGAAGATCACGCCCCAGCACGTGCGCGAATACCTCGGCCCCATCCAGTTCGAAGCGGAACTGGCGCTGAGAACCAGCCTGCCCGGTGTTGTCACGGGGCTCGCCTGGACGCCCTACGGCGGCGAAATTCTCTTCGTCGAGGCGACGGCGATGCCCGGTCGCGGCAATCTGCAGATGACGGGGCAGCTCGGCGATGTCATGCGCGAGAGCGCGCAGGCCGCCCTGAGCGTGCTGAAGAGCAAGGCGAAGGACTTCGGGATCGACCCGGAACGGTTCAAGGATCGCGATATCCATATCCACGTGCCGGCGGGCGCCGTGCCGAAGGACGGCCCTTCGGCGGGCGTGGCGATGATCACGGCGCTCGTGTCCCTGCTGACGGATCGCGCCTGCCGCGCGGATGTGGCCATGACGGGCGAGATCACGCTGCGAGGTCTGGTGCTGCCCATCGGCGGTCTGAAGGAAAAGGCGCTCGCGGCCCATCGGGCGGGTATCAAGACGATCATCCTCCCGGCGCGGAATGAGAAGAACCTCGTGGATATCCCCGAGGAGATTCGCAGGGAGATCGAGTTCGTCCCTGTCGAGCGCGTCGAGCAGGTCCTGAAGCGGGCGCTGGAGCCGAAGGGCGCCGCGAAGGCGAGCGGTACGAAGACGACGAAAGCAGGCGCCGGCAGGAAATCTGCATCGAAGTCGAAGGCGGTTCTGAAGAAGAAGCCCGCCCGGAAGCCCGTCGCCAGGAAGCGTGTGTCAAAGTCGAAGGCGACGAAACGCGCGCGATCGAAGTCGCGATAGTCGCGGGCCATTCAGAGCCGCCGTGTCCCCACGGCGACGTCAGGCTCGCGTACGCTGGATGATTCGCCACGCTGAGGACAGCGAGGCTCTGAATGTCCGATTTGATTGCCGGACTGTAATCGGATGACCTAAATGTTCTCACACATTCGCAGGATTCTTCCGGGCGGAAGGCCCGAGCCGCACGTTGTGCAGATTGTTGCGATTCGCCTTCTTTGCAGCGATGAAGACGACGCGCGGTATTTATCCGCCGAGTTCATTTTTGACGACCATCATCTTGAAGCCTTCGATTTCGGTCCCGTCGATTTGATCCAACTCGTCCGAAGCTCGCAATCAGACGGGACCTATTTCATCTGGACGTGCTGGTGCGGTTGTCCGGGATGCGGAGGAAACAGGTTAGGCGTCGAGGTCCGCACGGTCGGCGCGTGTCTGGAATGGAGCGATCGCGATCTGAATCGGACGTACATTCTGGGAAAGGCGAAACTACTTCAAGCGCTCGAAATATGCAGGACGGAGGCGAGACGGATGCTTGCGGCGGACCCATCGCTCGTCTGGGCGCCGGAAGTGAACTGCGAGTTTGCGTAGGAGACAAACGCCGCGGGGTCGTTCTCGCGCATTACCTGATTGCCTCCGACGTTTGTATCGTCGCGCCCCCACCACCGGGAGGTGGTGGGCCACCCAAGAAATCAGGCTCGCGTACGCTGGATGATTCGCCACGCTGAGGACAGCGAGGCTCTGAATGTGGAATTCGATCGCCATGGCGGGCGTTCATTGACGCATTCGCGACTTCTCATGCTCGCCTTCGGGGGCGAGCATGCCACCCAGCCACGACTTCTCATGCCTGCCTGAAGGGGCGAGACTGTCCAGCAATTCTCCGCTCGCGAAAGTCATGAAGTTGCGTGATCAATCCTCAGGGTCTCCCGAGCAATTCTCGCTCCGGAGGAGCGACAGTACTTAGCCACGGGTGGAGCGCAGACCGCGAAGCGGTCGCAGCGCAACCCGTGGTCCGCTCAGTTTTCTTTGATTTCGCCCCGGAGGGGCGACGGAATAACTGGACAGCCTCAAACATGGAGGGCGAGCATCCCAAGCCGCCGGCTACGCGCGCCCGACTCCCTGACAGTCGCGGCTCGGAACGTCGGCGCGTCTTCTCATGCTCGCCTTCGGGGGCGAGCATGCCACCCGAATTGGCGATGAACGAGAATTGGAGACTTTGGCGGATACTACAAAGTCGTCTCGGCAATTGATCTCGCCGCCGACGCATCGCGCCGGCGACCGCCCTTCCATGATCGCGCGGCGTTCAGGCCGGCTTCGATGACCGGTCGCATCGAACCAACAACGCCGAGCCGGATCAGGGCGTTCCACATGGGTTCCATCCGTTTCCACAAAGCGGCGTAGGCGGCGCACTTGAGGCCGAAGGATCGGCTTTCGTGGCGCATGCCCGCCTTCAGGATGTTCGCCGCCGAATAGAACCTGCGATAGCAGCGCCAGTACCCACGTTCCAGCTCCGTGTCTGTCATGTTCAGCGGATCGAACACGACGTGCCGCGTGTCGTAGAGATCCCAATCCGAATGGCGGATGCGACCCGCGCTCCGCATCTCGCGGTAGTAGGCCGTCCCGGGATACGGCGTGGCGATGTGAAACGTGGCCGTCGTCAGGCCCTGGTCGCGGGCCCAATCGACAGTCCGATCAAAAACATCGGGGCCATCGCCATCGAGACCAAAGACGAAGCTGCCGTTGATGCTGACGCCGAGTGAATCGAGCCGGCGAATCGCGCGTTCATATTCGACGCGGCGTCCGTCGCGCAGCAGATTCTGTCGCTTGCTGGAGAACGCCAGCGTCGCCTCAGACAGTGACTCGAAGCCGACGAAGATTGAGCGTAACCCCGCGTCGACGGCGCGTTCGACGAGATCGCCCCGCAGGATCGAATCGACCGTCGCGGCGCCCTGGAACACGCGGTCCGCGCCACGCATGCCCTCGAACAGCGCACGCGCGAAGCCGACATCGCCAAACAGGTGATCGTCCAGAAAATAGAGATGTCGCCCGGGCAGACGATCGATCTCCGCCAGCGCATCATCGACGCGCTGCGTGTAGAACGACCTGCCACCCGTGAAAAAGGCGTCCTTGTAGCAGAACGTGCAGTGATGCGGGCAGCCGCGCGTGACGACGATGGAATTGGGAACGAGGTACTTCGACCGGCGAATCAGATCACGGCGGATCGGCGGAATGGACGCAATCGATCGCGGCGCCGTTCGCGAGTCATACACACCGCGAGCGCTGTTCCTGTTCTTCCGAAAGCGCTCGAGAAAGTCAGGAAACAGGCCCTCCCCGGGACCGAGGAAAATCGCATCCGCGTGCGGCGCCGCCTCGTCGGGCAGGCTGGTGACGTGGAGACCGCCGAGGGCGACGAAGCAGCCGAGGCGTCGAAACACGTCCGCGAGGCGATAGGATCGCCGTGCGTTCGTGATGTAGGTCTGAATCACGACCAGGTCCGGCGGTGTCGCGATGAATCGCTGCGGATCGACATCGCGTTCGACGTGCTCGTCAATGATGCGGACATCGTCATCCGGCGACAGGTAGGCGGCGAGCGTGGCCAGCCCCAGCGGCGGAAACAACGAATACTTGATCGGACGAAAGAATGGCCCCTTCGCCTCGCACAACGCCGGGAGAATCATCAGTACACGCATGGCGGCCCTTTCCTGAACCCATACGTCGCCGATCGGCCCCGGGTTTGGCCGAACCTGCTGTTGATTCTATGCCGCGATGCGGGGCGCGCTGACGGCTCGGGTTCATTCAGAGCCGCCGTGTCCCCACGGCGACGGCTTGCGATCTCGCGCAACGACGCGGTTCGGCACACTGGGGAAGCAAAGGTCTGAGGGGCTTCACGACGCCGCTATCCCCATCGCCGAAAATGCAATGTACTCGTCCGTAGGATTTTCGTTCTCCGCCTCAGGGCCAGCCAGCCAATCTTCGAGCGCATCTTCGAATTCGGCGTAGACAACCTTAAGGTGGGCAATTGCTTCTTCGGACGCGTCGCGATTCAGGACGTCTCGGTAACAGTCATCGGAAATACCCCAGAATCGCGCATACGGAATGAGTGACCATAGCGAGCGCGGGATGAAGCGCTTTTCCAAGTCCATGGACTCTTGCCCACCCCAATCGGGCCCGACACGCTCGACATACTCCGGACCGTAGAGCTCGACCAGTTCTTCGAAGGAAAGCAATTTCGTCATCCACAGTGCTCGATGGTTTGCCGTTATTGCTGGGCCCAACTTCGCCTTCACGACGAGAGCATACGGAGGCGGAATCTGGAATTCAAACTCGCAAGGCAATGGCGACGTCATCGCGACTTCTCATGCTCGCCTTGGGGGGCGAGCATGCCACCCCATTTCGACGAACGCGCAAAGAAAAAACCCCGGCATGACTGCCGGGGTTCGGTATGTGTTTCAAATTCCTGCGGGCCGTCTGCAGATCAATGCCGGCGTCAACGCGATCGCGTCATGCCTCGGTTCGATCCGCCGCGACTTGCTCCGTCAACTTCGCTTGGAATGCGTCTTCTCGTAGAGCGCCTCGAACTGGTCGAGCAGCTCGCTGAAGAGCTCCATCGTGTCTTCGATCGGCTTGGGCGTCGTCATGTCGACACCGGCCAGCTTGAGCACATCCAGCGGGTACTTGCTGCTGCCGGCCGAGAGGAACTTCATCAGGCCATCCACGGCGCCCGGCTCGCCCTCGATCACGCGGCGACCGATGTTGGTGGCGGCGCAGTGACTCGTGGCGTAGGTGTACACGTAGAAGTTGCGATAGAAGTGCGGGATGCGCAGGCACTCGGCGTCGGCGCAGTCGTCCAGCACCATCTCGGGACCATAGTAGGCGGCCACGAGATCGTTGTAGGTCTTTCGCAGGGCGTCGGCTGTCAGCGGTGTGCCGGCCTCGGCCATCTCGTGAATCTTCAGTTCGAACTCGGCGAACATTGTCTGGCGGAAGACCGTCGTGCGGATCCCTTCGATCTGCTGCTGCAGCAGCAGGAGCCGCTCTTCGTCCGTCTTCGCCTCGTTGAGCAGATGATGGGCGAGAATGACCTCGTTCACGGTCGACGCCACTTCGGCGCAGAACGTCGCATAGTCGCCATAAACGTACGGCTGGCTGTGCGTCGTGAACCACGAGTGCATGGCGTGGCCCATTTCGTGGGCGGCCGTCGAGCGATCGTTCATCGTGCCGCCGTAGTTCAGCAGCAGGAAGGGATGCGTCGTGTAGGCGCCCCAGCAATACGCGCCGCTTCGCTTGTTCTTCGTCTCATAGACGTCGATCCAGCGCGACTCGAAACCCCGGCGCAGGACGCCGACATAGTCGTCGCCCAGCGGCTGAAGGGCCGTCAGGATCGTGCCGACGGCGTCGTCGTACGGGATGTCCTTCTCCTCGACCTCGATCATCGGCACGTACAGGTCGTAGCGATGAATCTCGTCCAGGTTCATGATGCGCTTGCGCATCGCGACATAGCGATGCAGTCGCGTGGCGTTGGCGTGAACCGTATCGACGAGGTTGCGATAGACTTCGACGGGGATGTTGGGACCACCCAGGGCGGCTTCCAGCGAGGACTTATACTTGCGGGCCTTCGCGTTGAAGATGTGCGTCTTCACGTGCGAGCTGAGCATGGCCGCAATCGTGTTCTGCTTGTTGGCGTAGGCCTCGTGCATGCCGAAGAAGGCGTCCTTACGAACGCGGCGATCCTTCGAATAGATGAACTTGTAGTAGCCGGCCGAGCTGAGCTGGACTTCGTTCCCGTCGGCGTCCTTGATCTTGGGGAAGTCCAGTTCCGTGTTCGTGAACTGGCCGAAGATGTTCCCCGGCGCCGAAACGACATCCCCCGCCATCGCCAGCAGGTTTTCCTCGCTGTCACTCAGCGTGTGCGGCTTGCTGCGCAGAATGTTGTCGATGGCGTGCGCGTAGGTGGCGAGATCCTTGTCTTCCTTCACCCACGTGTGCAGCCTGGCGGGGTCGATCGCCAGGATCTCCGGCGTGAACCAGCTCATCGCCGCGCTCACGTTCGTGCCCAGCGACTGCACGCGATCCCAGCGTCCCTGCGCCTCGGACTGGCTCATGTCCTCGTGGAAGCTGAGCCCCGCATAGAGCATGACGGACTCATAGAGCTTGCCGAGCTCGTCCTGCTTCTCAAGACCCCGCTTGAGGGCGTCCGCTGACTCGCCGAGCGAGCCCTTCAGCAGGGCGAACTCCGCCGTCATCGACTCGACGCGCTTGAAGGCGGTCTCCCAGGCCGCGTCGCTGTCGTAAATGGCGGAAAGGTCCCACTTGTAACGCGTCTCGATATCCGATCGCGTTTTGGGTCCCATCGGTTTCGTTTCCGGCTCGGAGGCCGCGACATCCTTCACGCCGGCCGCCATCGTTAATACGCTAGCAATTGTCATCCATGCACCTGCCCAACACAGCCTGTTTTTGCATCGACCAACCACGCCCATTCGTACGCTCCTGCGAGATCGAAGCCCATAATCTATTGACACATCGGAAGAATTAGAATGGAAATGAAGCGGCCAATCAAACCGATCCGCCGCCATCGGGCGCCGACCGCGAGCCCCCCCGAATCCACCGACGGACGTCGCAAGTCGCTTTGCCGGATGGCCGTCACGCCATAAGATCAACCCCGATTTTCAGGCCAGTTTCCGCCCCTGGAGCCGCACATGCTCACCCGTGAAGGTCTAGCAACCATCTCCCAGCACAAGGCCGCCTCCGACAGCCGCCTGATGGCCGACTTGCGGGAATTCTCGCGTCGATTCCGCGAATCGCACGGTACGTCGTCCGGTCCCACGGCGCCCTACTGGCGATACGATCCGATGGATCATGGCATGCGGCGCTGGGAATACCCGTTTCTTGCTGAGCGCGTGCTGGCCATGGGCGCCGATGCGCCGCTTCGCATGCTCGACGCCGGCGCCGGCATGACGTGTGTGCCGTGGTACTTCGCGGACCGATTGCCGAACGCCACGGTCGACGCCTGCGACATGGATCCGCCCCTGCCGGCGATGTACGACACAATCAACGCAAAGTCGAAGCGCGGCGTGCGTTTCACGGACGCCGATCTGCGCAAGCTCCCCTACGACGACGCGACGTTTGACCTGATCTTCTGCATGTCCGTCCTCGAACACACGGATGAGTACGACAGGATTATCCGCGAATTCCGTCGCGCGCTGCGGCCCGGTGGCGCGCTGATCGTCACATTCGACATCTCACTCGATGGTCGCACGGATATCGAAGTGTCGCGCGCCGAGAAGCTGATCGAGAGCCTGGCGACCCATTTCGATGGGGTTCCGACCGACGCCCTGATTCCGCTGGCGGAACGACTGAAAATCTCGGAACTTCTGACAACGGACCACCTGCGGAAGACATCGCCCGAACTGCTGCCCTGGCACATGACGCCGCGCATGTTCTTCGGGGCGCTGCGTCGATTCCAGCTCCCGAAGACGCCGTTTTTCAGCATTACTGTCTGTGGTCTGAGCCTGACGCGTCCGGCGAATTGATCACGGAGGGTGGCACGCCGACGCCCAACGTCGGCATGAGGAAGTCGAGACCGAGCTGTCACAACTCGACGGATTGACCAGGCCATGACTGGCCCGGCTCGGAAGGCGCCTCAGGATCGGTTCGCCTGAGCTACTTCGCTGCGACCGCTTCCTTCTTCGAAACGAATTCGGCGTTCCACACGCGCATGATCTCCTCGGCGCCCTTGAGACCATAGGTGCGGGGCCGCGGCGGGATCAGGCTCGTATCGACGTCTTCGTAGGTGATCTTCGGACCGCCCGGCGTGTACTCGGCGATCGTGGACTTGAGCCACTTCTCGTTATTCGCCTGGAACTCGCGGCACCAGCGTCGGGCCTGTTCCGTCATGTCTTCCTTGCTGTCCGGATCGAGGCCTTCGATCGCAAAGTCCGGCTTGTAGTGGGCGCCGCGGCACTCGTCGCGCTGCAGGGCGCCCATCGCGATCACCTTCGCGAGAAGGATCATGTCATCCAGCGCCCGCGTGAAGGACAGGTTCTGATTCGTCCACTGTCCCGCGTCGGCAAGCGGCGCGTTCCTGTACCGATCCGCGATCTCGTCGATCTTCTCGATCGTCTTCCTGATCTTGTCGTTGTAGCGCACGACAGTGCAGTTCTCCGTCATCGTTTTGCCGAGTTCGTCGTGCAGCTTGTAGGCGTTCTCATTGCCCGTGCGGGCGACGAGTTCGTCCATGTGGTCCTTGTGCGATCGAACGGCGGCGTCAAACAGCGCCTGCTGGGTATCAGCGGCTGAGGACTTCAGCGAGCCGACGTAGTTCTCGATCGACGTCCCCGTGAAAAGCCCCTCGAAAATGCAGGACAGCAGCGAATTGGCGCCGAGTCGATTGGCGCCGTGGTACTGATACTCGCATTCGCCGATGGCGTAGAGCCCCGGAATGTTCGTCATGTGGTTGTTCGGCGCGCCGTGGACGAGACCGCCGGATTGATCGCACTTCGTGTAATCCGCCCAGAGGCCACCCATCGAATAGTGGACGGCCGGGAAGATCTTCATCGGGACGACGCGCGGATTCACGGCCTGGAACTTCTCATAAATGTTGAGAATGCCCTCGAGCTTGTGATGCGTCGACGCGGGCAGGTGCGTCAGGTCGAGGTAAACGCAGAGCCGATCCTTATCGACGCTGAGCCCCCCGTTGACGCAGACATCGAAGATCTCGCGCGTCGCGATGTCGCGCGGCACAAGATTGCCGTACGTCGGGTAACGCTCTTCGAGGAAGTAGTATCGCTCGGAATCCGGAATGGACGTCGGATCGCGAGTGTCCTGCGGCGTTCGCGGCACCCAGACGCGACCACCTTCGCCTCGGGCGCTCTCGCTCATCAGGCGGAGCTTGTCGGCGCCGGGCACGGCCGTCGGATGGACCTGGATGAACTCGCCGTTGGCGTACTTGGCGCCCTGCTTATAGACGCGGGCGTTGGCGCCACCCGTGCAGATCATCGACATCGTGCTTTTGCCGAAGATCAGACCGTTGCCACCCGTGCCGAGCACGACGGCGTCGCCCCGCAACTCGTGGATGCGCATCGAGAACATGTCCTGCACGACACAGCCGCGGCAGACTCCCGCCTCATCCTTGACGATGCCGAGAAATTCGCAGTACTCGTACTTGCGAATCATCCCTTCGGCTTCCCAGCGCCGGCACTGCTCGTCCAGGGCGTAGAGAAGCTGCTGGCCCGTCGTGGCGCCGGCGAAGGCCGTGCGCTTGTAGAGCGTGCCGCCGAAGCGACGCCGATCGAGATGGCCTTCCTTCGTGCGGTTGAACGGCACGCCGAGACGATCGAGCAGGTCGATGACGCGAGGTCCCCAGTAGGCCATTTCCTTCACAGGCGGCTGGTGATTCAGGAACGCGCCGCCGTAGACCGTGTCGTCGAAGTGCGCCCACTCGTCGTCGCCGAGGGCGCGCGTCTGGTCGTTGACGCTGTTGATGCCGCCCTGCGCGCAGACACTGTGCGATCGCTTGACGGGGACCATGCTGACGAGATCGACCTTGATGCCGAGCTCCGCGAGCTTCATGGCGCCCGCCAACCCCGCCAAACCGCCACCGACGACTACGACTCTTTTCTCAGCCATGATTGCCTGCTCAAACCTGGAAAATGAACGCAACGCGTTCTGACTTGTTTGTTCCGTCCGTCGACAGTCTTCAGTGCTCCGCGTGCGCCGGCGATTCCTCGCCGCCGGCGGATTGCCCGCCATCCTCAGCCGTCGCGGCCACGCCCGGGCGATCGTCCCAGTTCTTGAGGAACTGGCCTTCGGCGTTCGCGAACGCGTACAGGCTCACGGCGCCCCATGCGAAGAGGACGACGCCAAGCCCCGCCGCCAGCATCGAGACACGCTTCTGGGCCTTTTCACCGACGGTAATGCCCCACGTGATGCAGAAGGTGAAGATCCCGTTCGAGAAGTGATAGACCGACGCGGCCAGTCCGATGACGTACATCGTGATCGTGATCGACGGCGGCAGCACCCAGTTCATCAACCCGCGACGGGTGATCTCGAACTTGTCGGCGATATCGTGATCGAGGAAGGGAATTCCGCCGAAGACATGGGCGAATCGATACTTGCAGAGATGCACGATGATGAAGACGAAGGCGATATAGCCCGTCACACGCTGCATCGTGTACCGGCGATTCTCCATGTACGGATACTGGAGGACATTGTGCTTCGCCGACATCGCGATCTTCACGCCGTAGAGGGCGTGGAAGGCGAGCGGGAGGAAAATGCCGAATATCTCCAGCAGCGGCAGATAGGGCAGGTTGTGGAGGAAGTGGACGTCATGGTTGAACGCCTCGCGCCCCCCCGCGCCCGTCCAGTTCCCATAGGCCGCCATCGAGTTCGTCAGCAGGTGCTCGATGAGGAACACGCCGATCGGAACGATGCCGGTCAGTGAATGTAATCTGCGAAGCAGGAAGTGGTTCCGCGCTTCAAACGACTGCGGTGCGGATGCCGATTCAGCCAACGTTTCACACCTCGATATCGAATCTCGCGACGCGCCGCCCCACGCCAGCGTCGGCGGCCGCGATCCGTCATTCTCTTTCGGGCCAGTCGGCTAGCCTACGACCCCGATTCCATAGCGTCAACGCGGCCAAACGGACCGAAATAATGCGGATTTTGTCAACGTCTCGACGCCCGGCGCTACGCTTCCAACCGTTTCGCGGCCGCCACGCCGAGCCACGCCGCCGCGAGTCCGAGTCCGATGCTGACCGCCAGGTACGCCACGGCCCGCACGGGCGTCCCCGCCTTGAACAGGTCGTAGATCTCCACGATGAACGACGAAAACGTCGTATAGGCGCCAAGGAAGCCGACGGTGATCGCCAATCGCACGCTGTCGACGGAAGAATTGACGGCGGGCCCGCGCCGCTCGGGAATCAGCGTGACGATGGCGGCAAGCAGGAAGCAGCCCGTCACATTGACCACCAGCGTGCCGTAGGGGAAATCCCGCGGCGTGATGGACTTGACGCCCAGCGTCACGCCGAATCGCAGCAGCGCCCCAACCATTCCCGCCAGCCCCACGAGCCCCGCATTGATCAACCAGATCATTCAGAACCTCCCAATCGACGGTCGCCGATTCGTCACTCGTCGCACGGACCGAAGTCGTATCGCTCCGGCCGCCGCTGCCCCCAGATCGGCGTCTGCGGCGTGAACGCTTTCACGTCCGCCTCCGCCGGATGTATCTCCACAATCGTGACACCCTGGCCGGCGGCCCATCGCACGGCGCCGCCCGGATCGACGATCAGCGACAGCAAATTCGCGTCGCCCGCGACGATGAAAATCCGATTCTCCGCAGAGCGTGTCCGCACCAGCGCAACGTCGATCGGCTCCCCCTCGGCGAGAATCACCTGGACGCCCCGAAGCGCCTCAATCCTCGCGACGACATAGCTCGACAACGCCGCCGCGCTCACGCGGGCCACGCGGGCGCCGGCGGCCATCAGCGCCGCGCCGGCGGTCTCAATTCCCGAGGTCGCTTCGATCGATATTGATGCGTTTTCATTCGTGACAATGGACGTCACGGGCGCCACGCGCAATCCGACGCGTTCCGAATGGCTCATGCGCGGCGCCCGCCCCGGCCGCGGCGTGATCTCGGCAATGATGGACGCGTCGCCCACGATCGGCGCCTCGGCGAGCGTCGCGCCGGCGGCGTCCACGATCATGCTCCGCCCGACGTAGCCCATGCGGCTCCGCTCGTTGCCGCTCTTCGAGCAGCTCGCGACGGGGACGCCGAATTCGAGAGCCCGCGCCCGAACGAGGAATTCCGGCTGGATATTTCGATAACCGCCGCTGCCCAGGGCCGCGTTCACCCAGGCCGTCGGCTGAACGACGAACTCGACGCCCCGCGCGACGAGTGTCGCCAGGATCTCCGGCATCCGGAGATCCGCGCAGATGAGCACACCCATTCGCCCCCATGGCGTCTCCACGACCGCGGACTCGAGACCGGGCTCGAACCACTCGTTGTCGCAATCCCACAGGAACTGCTTTCGGGCCATCGCCACGCAGACGCCGGCGCTGTCGAGCACGGCGGCGCTGTTGAACAGCGTGTCGCCACGCTCCTCCACGAGGCCGGCCACAAGCCAAACGCCGGCCCGCTTCGCCATGGCGGCGTATCGACTCAGCGTCTCCCGCGTGCGTTCAATGTCGCCCTGAAAATACCGATCCTTTGATTCGAGCAGGTAGGACGGATAGGCGATTTCCGGGAGCACGATCAGATCCGCGCCCTCCGAGGCGGCGGCGCGAACCTGCGCCTCCATCGCCGGCCAGATATCCGCCGCGGTATCCATGGAGCGCGCTTCGAGTTGACAACAGGCGATTCGCATTCGCCGCCATAGTCAAATCGCTCAGCGGCGAATTGGCAAAACAGACGCCGGATCTGGCGACTCAACGCCGTCTGTCCATATAATTCCGCCTTCCGGCGACGCTGTCGCTCGCCGCGAGGTAATTGCAGGAAGGCATGGCAAAACGCGACTATTACGAAGTGCTCGGCGTCACGCGATCCGCATCCGCGGACGAGATCAAGCGCGCCTATCGCAAGCTCGCCAAGCAGCACCATCCCGACCAGAACAAGGGTGACAAGAACGCCGAGGCCCGCTTCAAAGAGGCCCAGGAGGCCTACGCCGTGCTGTCCGACAAGGACAAGCGAGCCAACTACGATCGATTCGGCCACGCCGGGCCGGGATTCGGCCCTGGTCCCTCGGGTCACGGTGGCGGCCACGCCTGGAGCTCGGCTCGCGGCGAGCCGATCGACATCGGTGACCTCGCCGACATGTTCGATTTTTCCTCGTTCATGGGCGGCGGCGGAGGAGGAGGACGCGGTTCGCCCTTCGAGGGCGTGTTCTCCCGCAAGCGACAGGCCTCTCGAAAGCCCGCGGCGCCGGCGCCGGATGTCGATTATCCCGTCTCGCTGACCTTCGAGCGGGCCATTCGCGGTACCAAGCTCGAGCTGGAACTGAAGGCCGAGGGCCGAGGATCCCAGCGCATCAGCGTCACGATCCCCGAGGGCGTTCGCGACGGACAGAAGATTCGCGTTCGCGGGAAGGGAACCCCCGGCCACGGCGCCCAGCCGCCCGGCGATCTCTACGTCGTCGTCAGCGTCCAGCCGCATCCCTATTTCGATCGCGAGGGCGACGATATCTACCTGACGGCGCCGATCACCGTCAGCGAGGCGGCGCTTGGCGCCAAGGTCGACCTGCCGACACTCGACGGCGTCCGGACCGTGACGATACCGCCGGGCACACCAAGCGGCGCGAAACTGCGCATGGCGGGACTCGGCGTCAACAATCCGCAGACAAAGCACCGGGGCGATCAGTTTGTTGTCATCAGGATCACGCCGCCGAAACGGGTCAGTCCGGAGCAGCGCGAACTCTTCGAGCGGCTCGCGACGCTGGACAACGCCAACCCACGGGAGGGATTGTGGTAATTCGAAGGGCCGGATTGTCAGCGCGCCTCAGAATCGCGCTCGTCGCGATGTGCGCCATCCTGCTGTCGACGCCGGCGCGCGCCACGCCTGTGACCGCGACGCCCGATGGGTCGATCGCAACGTCGCAGCCCACATCGAACCCCGCTGATGCGCTTAAGAAGGATCCTCGCTATCAGCGATGGCGTGTGTCGCTCACATGGGGGCTGATCATTCTGATCACGTTCGTGACGGCCGCCGCAGCCATCATTGTGTTCTCGCGGGGTTTCCGACGCTGGGTTGTTCGGGACGAGAAGCGGCCGACGGCGGATGACGACGTCTGGGCGATGCACAAGTCGCCGGATCTCCCGGACGACGACGACGCGGATCCGACGGCGACGGGCTGAATCCCGCCACGCGCCTGCGGCGCGTTACTGCCGCGGATGACAGCGTTCGTGAACGCCCTTTAATCGTGAAATATCGACATGAGTATAAATTTGCGTCGTGGCGACGCTGGCGTGGCCGAGGAGTTCCTGAACGATGCGCAGATCGGCGCCGCCCTCCAGCAGGTGTGTCGCAAACGCGTGGCGTATCGTGTGGGGACCAATGGAGCCCGCGATGCCCGCGGCCGAGGCGTATCGATTCACGAGCCGCCAGATATTCGTGCGATCCATCCGCTTGCCCGTGCGGGAAACAAAGAGCGCGTCTTCCTTGTTCGCGCTTTCCGTGAGCGCCGCCCGCAGCCCCGATCGATAGACGCGGACGGCCTCAATCGCGCGCGTCCCGAGCGGAATCACGCGTTCCCGACGTCCCTTGCCGATGCAGCGAAGATAGCCCACATCGAGATTCACATCCGACGCGCGAAGTGACGCCAGTTCCGACACGCGCATCCCCGTCGCATACAGCAGCTCAAGGATCGCGCGATCCCGCGCGTAGAACGGCTCGCCCTTCTGCGGCGCGTCCAACAGGGCGTCCATCTGGTTGTGCGGAATGCTGCGCGGAAGCTTCTGCCAGCGGCGCGGCGTGTCCAGCAGCGTCCCGACATCCTCGCGCATCGCGCCCGTGATGAAGAGGAATCGCAGGAACATTCGGACCGACGCCAGATGCCGGCCGATGCTCGACAGCGCGAGCCGTCGTTCCGCAAGGTGCACGAGGTGCGACTGCACGACGTTCGGCGTGACCTCGTCGGCGCGGGAGATATCGCGATCCGTCAGTTGATCGATGAACTCGCGCACATCACGTCGATACGCGGCGACGGAATTCTCGGCGAGACCGCACTCGGAGATGAGATAGCCGATGAACGCCTCAAGCGTCCGTGGCCAGTCGATCTGGTTCTGCGGCGGCGTCGCCGTGGTTGCGGGCGAAAGTCCCCGCAGGCCTTCAGGCGGCGCGGACGTCATTATGAGATCGGTCTGTTTCCCCGACGGTGAGATCCTGGAAGATGGCGCATTCGCAGTATTGGTCGAGGCACTGTTCGTAGACTTTGGAGATGCGTTGCAAGTTGAATCGTCGGGCACAGCGCCGATCCTTCCCTTCAAAAAACGGACAAACCGACTGATCCGTTGCTGATTGCATGTTGATGCTCCCCTTTTGTGGCCGCCCCAGCGCGCCGCCACCCTCCTTCGCTTGAATATGTATCGGTAGATGTGGAGAAAGGGGTTGAGGGATGGACCGACGGGCGTCGGAATCAGGCCTGGCGCGGCCGGGAAGGCAGTTCGAGCGCGAACATGGAGTAGTGACCGCCGTTGCGATTGCTGCGCCGAACGCTCAGCCGGCCGTCCAGGCAGGCGGCCCAGTAACGCGAGAGCGCCAGCCCGAGCCCCATGCCGCCCGTGCGCCCCGTGTCGGCGTCGCGGCCCCGTCGAAACGGTTCGAAGATCTCGCGCGTCTCACTCGGATCGACACCGCGACCCGCGTCGTCCACTTCGAACAGGACGCCGCCGCCGCGCGGTGTTGTCGCATCGATCCAGATGGGCCCCTTCACGTCGCTGTACTTGCAGGCGTTGTCGACAAGGCTGGCAAGAATCTGCCGGACGAATTCGGGATCCGTCTCGAGTGACGCCTTTGAGCCGGTCTTGTCACTGATCAGCAGGGTGCGTTCGCACTCCTCGCAGCGCCGCGCCGTCTCTTCGCTGACCGCGTTGAGAATCTCGCCGGGCGTGACGGGACGCGAATGAATGCGCGTTGTGGCCTCATTGACGCGTGAGTATACGAGCACGTTCTCAACGAGATTGGAGAGCCGCTTGGATTCACTGCGCAGCGTCGACAGGTACTTCGAACGAAGCTCGCGATCGTCGTCATCGAGATCGCTCAGGAGATCCGTGTACAACTGAAATGATGTCAGCGGCGTTCGCAGTTCGTGCGTGACGGCGGCCGTGAAGCGCATACGACGTTCGAGCAGCCCCAGGTACTTGAGCGTTCCGTAAACGATACCGCCAAGCGCTCCGAGGAGGACAACCCACGTGAGGCCCAATCCCCAGAGCACGTCGTAGGAAGCGGCGGCGACATCCGCCGGAATCGGCATATCGGCCACGAGCTTCGCAGGAATCGTGTGCAGATGATTGGGCTTTGTCGGCTCACTCGCGTCTCGCGGTTCAATTCGCGCGCCGGGCAGCAGATTGTCCTTGAGAACCGCCTGCTCAAGCGCTTCACGAAGGCGATCCCAGTCAAACAGGACGCCCTGCACGACACACGTCGGCTCCGTGACGTCGGTCCGCGGAAGCGAAACGGAACGCATGAGCGCCAGCTGCCGTGAACCATCCAGCGTGAGGTCCAGCCATACGGGGATCATCTCAGTGCCTTCGACGGCGCGACATTCCTCGTCCCGATCAAGGTCTACCGAGGGATCCTGCCCGGGGACGAGGTTCGCCCAGATAATGGACTGGCGCTCGCAGGCCTCTGTATGAATGTGACGGCCCTGTCGCTCCAGCAGTCGGGCGCCTCGAAGGTTGAATTCCTGGACGGCGCGCGAATGCGCGAGCGCCCGGTCGACATCCGTATCATCGGGACGAGGTTCCGGATCAACCCTCGTCTTGGGCCCGGGTACGACGTCCTCCTTCATATACGCAAGCTGCGCGTCTTCGAGCAATTCCTGAAGTTTCAGTGGATCGTATGCGGCCCGAAGGGCTGTCAGCCAATTGGCGGGCGTCGCAAGAAGTCGCCGCTCGTCCGCCGGAAACAGGCTGGCCGTCTGCGCGAAATCATCGCCGGGACCGACCTGTGGACAGTCCCAGCCTTCCGGCCACATCGCCTGAAAATGCAGCAGGAGCCAGTCCGGTCCGTCGAGTGTCTGAAGCGGCGACGGTATCAGGACGGGGCGCGTCAGCTCAACACCACTGACCGGATCAAATGCGCGAGGCGGGCGATAGAACGGCTTGAAGATATCGAATGAATGGTTCTTCTCCTGGCGGAACTGCCAGTCAATTCCGTCGAGGCGATACATCGCGATCGAAAAATCGTAGTCAAACTGATCCCGCAATTTGGCCATGCGGCGCTCTGCGTCCAGCTGGAGCGTCGTGTGCGTCGCCCAGATCATCCCTGACAGCGCGAGGACAACAATCGAACAGAGGACCAGCAGGACTGATCGTCGCGAGATGGTATGCGGGAAGTGCATCGTACGCGTTCTAGCTTGGCTCGACGCGCTGCACGTTGGCGCCGAGCATGTAGCCGCGGCCGCGGACCGTCGCGATGCCGTCGGCCGCCTCTTCGCCGCAGGCGCCCGTCAGCTTGGATCGCAGCCGCGCGACGTGCATGTCGACCGTTCGCGTTTCGACGCCGCCGCTGAGTCCCCAGATGCGCGTGAGCAGTTCGTCACGCGTGATCGCGCGCCCCGGATTCGAGGCGAGATGCGCGAGAATCTGGCATTCCGTTTCCGAAAGCGTCTGCGGCGCGGCGCCATCCGCGACAATTTCGCGGCGATCGAGATCGATCACGCCGTGCCCCATCCGCAGCTTGCGGACCGGTGACGGCCGTTCCGGGCTGCGCCGAAGCACCGCCTCGACACGGGCGACGAGCTCGCGCGTGGAAAAGGGCTTGACGACATAGTCATCCGCGCCGCATCGCAGGCCTTCCACGCGATCGTCTTCCGTACCGCGGGCCGTCAGGATGATCACGGGCAGTGTCGGATGTGTCTTTCGGATTTCCTTGAGGACATCCACGCCCTGCATCCCCGGCAGCATCAGGTCAAGGAGAACCAGGGAACAGCCGGACTGCCGCGCTGTCCGCAATCCCGATTCCCCGTCGGCGCACGCGTCGATTTCGTAGCCCGCCTTGGTCAGTGTCGCAACGATCGCCTCTCGGATCGCCGCGTCATCCTCAACTACGGTCACACGCGTCGCGGCCAATGGATTCACGCCTCCGAGGTAGATGGACTGTCAGACTCACTTTGCGGCATCGGGCGGTTGCGTTTGTCGGCATGAAAGGCGCCGGCGCCGGACCGCCCAACGATTATAAACACGCCGATTCGCCCCGTCCGACGCCGAATGCTGTAACGGACCTGTAACCCAGGTCCCTGCCGTGAATTCCAGCCGGCGCCTCGCGCCCTCCCGGCCGCGTAAAACGGGCTGCGGCCCGGCGTTCGCCAGGCCGCGCCACAGCAGTTCGTCTGATCCGCTCGCAGATTTCGAACCCGACTTCGCGGATTCCGACGATCGCGCGCGGCGTTTCTCAGGCCGACGGCTCGCTATTCGCCCATCTCGCCCGTCGCGGCAACGGCCTCATCGAGCGTCTCAAATACGCCGCGATGTCGCGCAGCGTAGCCATCCAGCCAGACGTCGTTCTGCGCCGTTCGGGCCGTCACGAGATTGATGCTGACATCCCGATCCCCCAGCGCTTCCGACAGCTTTTCCAGCGCCGATCGGTCCGACGTCTCCGTGAAGAGCCAGATCGTCGTCGGGTCGAGCTGAACGGCCGACGCGAGCAGCGCTTCCAGATCCACGCTGTCCGCCGACCGGATCGATCGAACCATGTCATACGCGCGGACTTTCTGTTCGCTCGTCGCCGATTCAAAGGCCACTTCGAAGGGCCAGGCCTCGATACCGTCATCGGTCGACGCCAGTACGGCGAATCGCTGCGTGGCGTCGAGTCGCTCGATACGCGTCGCCAGGGCGTCGGCAAGCAGGTACTGATCCGCCTGCGCCCGCCGCGAGGCCGCGATGATGAAGACGACGCGCTGAGCGCTGAAG
>Ga0116151_10001505_pt1 | contig 21893 bp, 16 predicted proteins | sample AD_UKC117_MetaG_FD_89893 | JGI IMG/M metagenome (GOLD analysis project Ga0116151, IMG submission 89893) | Active sludge microbial communities of municipal wastewater-treating anaerobic digesters from Hong Kong - AD_UKC117_MetaG | ecosystem: Engineered > Bioreactor > Anaerobic > Digestate... | reverse complement strand
GATGACGCCAATGACATGCACACCGTTTTGAGCCACCTGGACGGGGATTACGAGGTACAGAAACTCATCGGAACGGTAACCAAACCCGTGGTGCTGCAAGCGTTGGCCAACTTCGCCGCTTCTTCTTCCGCGGGTGACGTGCTGGTGTTTTTCTACGCGGGACACGGTGGGTATGGTTCCGGCGAATCGTACATGTACCTTTCCGACGGCCAAACCCTTGGGGTTGCGGAGCTTCGCCTGGCTCTCGACGCCATCGCGGGCGAGCGCATCGTGCTCATCGATGCCTGCCAATCGGGAGCGTTTACGGACTTGACACCAACCGCAGGGCCCGCTCCCCTGGAAGCACGGCAGCATGTGCAACGTTTCAACCAGGGCGTGGTGGAAACCTTTTCCAGCGGTGCCCGCACCAGTTCCGGCTACTACGTGATGACCGGCGCAAGCATCAACCGGTTCAGCTACGAGGACGCCGCCCTGCAAAACGGGTACATGACTTTTTTCACGGCAGATGGCATCGGCCACGTGGGGCTTTTGAACCCCCTTGCCGCCTTCGATTACACGTACAATGCAGACAGTAATGGGGACGATCGCATCACACTCAACGAACTCTACCAGTACGTGTACCCCCTCGTGGACGACTACAGCGATGGTTGGCAAGACGTGCAAGTAGGGCCTTCTGGCAGCAACCACGTCATCGCCAGCTGGTAGGAATTGGTGATCTTTTTCGTCTGTGGTATACTAAAAAGATTTTTGCAAATTGTGGAGTAATGAAATAATCTAATACAAGGAGGTTTCAACGATTCATGGCCAAGAAATGGGTTTATTTCTTCGGAAAAGGCAAATCCGAAGGTGGCGCCACCATGAAGGAGATCCTCGGTGGCAAGGGAGCCAATCTCGCGGAAATGATGAACATTGGCATCCCCGTCCCTCCCGGATTTACCATTTCCACGGAAGTGTGCAAGAACTACTACGACCGCAATCGGGAGTACCCCGAAAACCTCACCGAACAGGTGAGCGAAGCGATGAAAAACCTGGAGGAATCCGCGGGCAAGAAGTTTGGCGACCCCAAAGATCCCTTGCTGGTTTCCGTGCGCTCGGGAGCCGCGGTTTCCATGCCCGGGATGATGGACACCATCCTGAACCTGGGATTGAACGACGAAACCGTGGAAGGAATGGCAAAAAACACGGGTAATCCCCGTTTTGCCTACGACTCCTACCGCCGTTTCATGCAGATGTTCGGAGACGTGGTGCTGGAAATTCCCCACGCAGAGTTTGAGAAAGCCCTGGACAGTGTGAAACACGCGAAGAACGTCAAGCTTGACACCGAGCTCGACACCGAGGACCTGCGTAAGGTCGCGGAAGCCTACAAGGAAGTGTACCGCAAGAACGGCAAGGCTTTCCCGCAAGAACCGGAGAAACAGCTGTGGCAAGCCATTGGCGCCGTCATCGGGAGCTGGATGAACCCCCGGGCCATCACTTACCGCAAGCTGAACAACATCCCCGAAGGCAAGTTGCTGGGAACCGCCGTGAACGTGGTGGCCATGGTATTTGGAAACATGGGCGACGACAGCGGCACGGGCGTGGCTTTCACCCGCAACCCCTCCACCGGCGAACGCAAGTTCTACGGGGAATACCTCAAGAACGCCCAGGGAGAGGACGTGGTGGCAGGAATCCGAACCCCCAATCCGCTGGACGAAATGCAAGACGATTGGCCCGAGGTGTACAAGCAACTCGTCGAGGTGTTCAACACCCTGGAAACGCACTACAAGGATATGCAGGACGTGGAATTCACCATCGAGAAGGGCACGCTCTACCTGTTGCAGACACGCAACGCAAAGCGTACCGCAGCTGCCGCCGTGGAAGTGGCTGTCGCGATGGAAAAGGAAGGCCTCATCGACAAGCGAACCGCTGTCATGCGCGTCGAACCGGAGCAAATCGAGAAACTGCTACACCCTACCTTTGATCCGGAGGAACGAAAGAAATCCCCCGTGATCACCACGGGCCTTCCCGCATCCCCCGGCGCGGCAACCGGACGAGTCGTCTTCGACTCCGACCTTGCCGAAGTGTGGGTCAAGGAGAAAGGCGAGAAAGTGATCCTGGTTCGCGCGGAAACCTCCCCGGAGGACATTGGTGGAATGGCTGCCGCGGAAGGCATCCTCACCGCTCGCGGCGGAATGACTTCCCACGCCGCCGTTGTGGCGCGTGGAATGGGTGAGCCAGCCGTCGTGGGGGCCGGTGCCCTCGAAATCGACGAGGAGAATGCCCAGTTCAAGGTGGATGGCAAGATCTACAAGCGCGGAGATTGGATCTCCATCGACGGAACCACGGGCGAAGTGCTCGAAGGCAAGATCAAGACGATCAAGCCCGAGGGTTTGTCCGGATCACTTGCGCAGATCCTGCAATGGGCGGACGAGTTCCGCAAGCTCGGGGTTCGCACCAACGCGGACGTTCCCAAAGATGCCCAGGTAGCGCGGGACTTCGGAGCGGAAGGCATCGGGTTGTGCCGCACCGAGCACATGTTCTTCGAAGCCGAACGCATCCCCATCGTGCGCCGTATGATCGTTTCGCGCAAGCTGGAAGACCGCCAGAAAGCCCTCGACCAACTGGAACCCTTCCAGAAGAGTGATTTCTACGGCATCCTCAAGGCAATGCAGGGGCTTCCCGTCACCATTCGCCTGATCGATCCCCCGTTGCATGAATTCCTTCCCCACGATGCCGAGTCCCAGGCCCAGATCGCCAAGGAACTCAACATCACACCCGAAGAGATGAAGGCCATCGTGGAAGATCTCAACGAGTTCAACCCCATGCTGGGACACCGCGGCGTACGCCTGACGGTTACCTACCCCGAGATCGCCGTGATGCAAACCCGCGCGATCATCGGAGCTGCCATTGACCTGAAGAAGGAAGGTGTCGACGCACGCCCAGAGATCATGATCCCGCTGGTCGGACACCAGAACGAACTGAAGATGCTCGAAAAGATCGTGAAGGAAGAGGCCGACCGTATGATCAAGGAAGCCGGCGTGGACCTGCCCTACCTGGTGGGAACGATGATCGAGGTTCCACGTGGAGCCCTCACCGCCGACGAGGTGGCACAGTACGCCGAGTTCTTCTCCTTCGGCACCAACGACCTCACGCAGATGACCTTCGGCTTCAGCCGCGACGACGCGGGCAAGTTCCTCAAGGATTACCTGGAGAAAGGCATCCTGGAGTTTGATCCGTTCAAGAAACTCGACCGCGATGGCGTTGGGCAGCTGGTGAAAATGGCCGTGCAAAAAGGCCGTAGCGTGAAACCCAATCTCAAGATCGGCATCTGCGGGGAACATGGCGGAGAACCTTCTTCCATCGAGTTCTGCCACCTGGTGGAAATGAACTACGTGAGCTGCTCTCCCTACCGCGTACCGGTAGCGCGGCTTGCTGCAGCCCATGCTGCACTGAAAAACCGCTAATCGATTCCTGTTTCGAAATACAAAAGCCCCCCGATTCGGGGGGCTTTTTCGTGCGGCCAAAAGGGGAAATGGACGGGCTAATACCGGTCCCGCAAAAGGGCAACCTCGTGCTCGAAAGTCAGCTGCCTGATCCGCTCGTATTCCTCTTTGCGGATGGCAAGGAAGGGGCGGCAGAAGATCTCCCCCAGGTATCCCTGCAATACCTTGTCTTCTTGGAAGCGGTCGATGGCCTCCCCCAGATCCTGGGGCAGGTGCACGATATGCTTCTGGTGCAGCACTGGTTGGGAGTAATTCCCCGGGTCATCGTTCACCGCATCTTGCAGGGGTTTCTTCTCCTCCAAACCAGCCAGGCCGCAGTAGATCAGCCCAGCCAGTGCCAGGTAAGGATTGGCGGTGGCATCGCTCGTCTTCAACTCGAAGTGGTTGATGCCACCCTGCGGAACCGTCACCGCCCGCAGTGCCGCCTCACGGTTGTCGATCCCCCAGCAGGCAAAGGCACCGCTCCAGAAGTGTGGCTTGAGGCGCCGGTAGGAGTTGGGGCTGGGGATACTCAACAGGCTCAACGCACGAAGGTGCGACAAGACACCCTGCAGGAAGTGTTCTGCCTCCCCTTGCTGCTGGCCAAAATCTTGCGCGAACAGGTTCTTACCTTCTTTCCAGAGGCTGAAGTGCAGGTGGCATCCATTTCCCGCTTGTTCTTCCGATAGCTTGGGCAGGAAAGAAGCTCCGAGGCCGAAAGAACGGGCAACACCGTGCACCGCCTGGCGAAAAAGCACCTGGTTGTCGGCGGCCGACAAGGCATCGCCATACCTTGTGGTGAGCTCGTACTGGCCCGCACCCGATTCGGGGTAAAAGCGTTCCACCTCCATGCCAAGAAGCTCGAGGCTGCGGGAAAGTTCCACGATGAAGGGAGCACATTCCAGCGTGGAATCGGGCATGGCGAAGAGGTGATCGTCCACGGGCTGACCCCCTGGATGGGAATCAAGAAGCGAGAACTCGTTTTCGAAGGCCACCCGGATTTCCAAGCCCTTTTCGCCCAACTTTTCCCGTGCATCCTTCAAGATGGCACGGGGATCGAAGAGCCCCTGCACATCGCGCGATACCATCTCTCCCATCACCGAAGCGAAATGCTCCAGCCATGGAAGCACCCGCAACGTGTCCCAATCGGGCTTCAGGAAGATTTCTCCCACCGGCTGGTACCCGGAATCGGACAACACGTAGTCCCCGATGGCGCTTACCCCGAGTTGGGCAAGCGAAATGCTCACCGGGTATTCGCCCGCCGTTTCAAAAAGGTTGCGATGGAATGCCTTGCCCCGAATGATATTGGCGTAGTCGCACCACAGCACGTTCAAGAAATCCACGTTTGCCTGTTGCAACAGCAACGAAAGCATCTTTCTCATTTTCTTCCTCCTCTTTCGGAACACCGTAGATTCATGAATGATCCGTTGAAAGCCTTCTCTTCCGCGGAACCTGGGAAAAGGATGCGAAAAACACCGCAAGCAACAGCAGACCTGCTCCCGCGAACTGCATTCCCGTGAGCCATTCCCCCAGCAACCAGGCCGAGAACAAGAAGGCGAACACAGGTTCTCCGGACATCACCAGCGCGGAAGCGTTGCTCCCGAGCACTTTCTGGAACTTGAGCTGCAAGAACAGCGCGATCACCGAAGGAAAGATGGCCATGTACACCATGACCCCCGCAGATGCCAGCGAGAAGCTCCAGGAATCGCCCAAACCGAAAAGGGCGTTGAAAAGCGCCGCAAAGAGGAACTGGTATCCAAGAAGTGCGGTTTCCCGCGTGTTCCGGGAGAAGCGCGTGACCAGTACCACGTGCACGGCGAAGGTGATGGCACAGAAAACGGTAAGCAGATCCCCGAAGTTGAAGCCTTTCATTCCTCCCGCCATCCAAAAGGAACCCAACAACGCCACAGGGAATCCCAGCTTCTGCCAGAACGCCAACCGTTCTCGCTCGAGAAGGAAGGCAAATAAGGGAACCAGTACGATGTACAGCGAGGTGATAAAGGCACTCTTGGAAGACGCCGTGAGCGAAAGCCCCCAGGTCTGGGTGAGGTAGGCCACACCCATCACGAGCCCCAAGATGGCTCCCTTCTTGAACTCTTGCCGGGGCTGCAGCAAGAAGGAAAACAGCCCCGCGATTCCGAAGCGAGCGGCATTGAGCACGAACGGGGAGACACCGGGCAAAATCATCTTCTGAATGGGAAACGTGGTTCCCCAGATCAGGGTCACCAGGAGCAGCATGGAAAAAGCTCCGGGTTTGCTGGAAAAGAACTTGGATCTCATGTGCGTGGCTGGGGTAAGTGGTTCTTACGTTCCAACAGGAAGAGCCAGACGGCGAGAACGGCGGTGGCGAGGAAGAAGAAGAACACCGAGAAAAAGCCCGTGGAAATACCCGCCCGTTCGCTGATCACGCCCACCAGGAAACCCGATGCCGAACCTCCCAACGAACCGAAGGAGGTGTACAGGCCCAGCGCCAGCCCCACCCCACTGCGCACCCGGAGCACGAGCAGCGACTGCAACGTGGGGAAGATGGAAGCGTGCACGAGTCCGGAAATCACGATGAAGATTCCCAGGAAAACGGGATTGGGAAGCGGCCGGAGCGCAAAGAAAACAAGGGGCAATCCCACCAGGCTCACACCAAAAAGCCAGCGCAGCAACCCCACCCGGTCGATCAGCCAAGCCGTGATCTGGCGACCGCTAAAGAGTCCGATCCAGAAAAGCGACGGGAGCAATCCACCCATTTCCGGGGAAGTACCCAAGAAATCCGTGGCATACATCGGGGCCCAGTTGCTGGTTCCCATCTCCGAGGAAACGTAGAACCCGCCCATGAGGCAGATGATCCAGAAAAAAGGATGCTTCAGGAAAGAACCCCGCGAGGGTGCAACGTGGGAAGGACTCCCCTTTTCCACGTGGGGCTGGCGAACAGACTGGAAACCGGGGACGAGCAAAGCGGGGAAGGCAACGAGCACCAGCGAGAGAAGGAAGAACAGCTGCCACGAACCTGTGCTGGAAACGGAAAGTGCCACCAGAACAGGGCTGATCAGCGCCCCGAGCGCAAAGTAAGAGTGCAACTGGTTGATGAGCCCCCCCGGTGTCTTGGAAAGCTGGGAAGCCAGGGGAGGAAGACCCACTTCCAGCAGGCCCGTGCCCAGTCCAACGAAGACGTTTCCGATGGACAGAAGAAGCATCGAGCGTCCCAACCCGAAAAGCACCAGACCCACCGGGAATAGCAGGATCCCAACCAAGAGTGTTTTCTTCAACCCAATCCATTCGAGCAGGGTACCCCCAAGGAGTGACCCCAACAGAAACCCGATGGACCCAACGGCAAAGATGGCCCCCGAGCCTTCGTATGTCAGCGAAAGAGTTTCTCGAATCACCGGCATGGCAGCTGCAATTCCGGTCATCGTGGAACCCAAGAGATAGTACGCAAAAAAGCCCAGCCACTTGTACCGTGTGATCTCGCGCATAGGAACCCTCCGAAAAAAGAAGATACCCCGGGAATGGGGCGAGTTATTATATCACGCCCGCAGGAAACGTGGTATCATTGTGCGTGATGATACTTGGGGTGTACTTGGAATCGGGGAGATCCTGCACCCCCTTCGAACAACGAGGAGGTTCCCATGAAAAACAGGATGCACATCGTTCCGCTCCTGGCCCAGCATATCCACGAGGCAACCCTTCTGGTCCTTTCCGACTACTCCGCGGAACGAAGGAAACTTGCGTTTCTGCCGGAAGGGGCAGATTTTGCCGAAAGCATCGAGAACAAGCTCAAGGAACTTGTTTCCGGGGATCTCGGCTTTGCAGCTTTCGAGGGAGGCAGGATGGTGGGATTTCTCACCGGGGTGGTGGTTCCCGATTTTTTTGGGAAGGTAAAGGGAATATACAGCCCGTTGCAAGCCCATGCGGTTCTTGGGGGAAGAAAACGGGAGATTTACCCACTCCTGTACACCACCGCAGCTGCTTCCTGGGTGAAAAAGGAGCTTGTCTCCCATTCCATCACGCTCTTTGCACAAGACTCGGAAACCATCGACACCTGGTTCTGGCTTGGGTTCGGCAATCGTTGCGTGGATTCCATCTGCCAAACCAAGGATCTTCCCGATAGCGTTCTTCCCGACGGCTTTTCCATTCGGAAAGCCCAGCTACCCGACTTGGATCTCTTCCCCGAGGTACACCGGAAACACGCCAACTACTACTCCGGTTCTCCGCTTTTCATGTATTCCCCTTCGGAGAACAACGTGGAACACCTGAAAGCGTGGCTGTCCAAGGAAAATCGCCATATCTGGTTCGTACAACAAGGAAACAAGGTGATCGGGTACATGAGGCTCCAGCGCTTCGCGGAAAGCTACGTGGCAGACCATTCCTCGGTGATGAACATCACCGGTGCTTTCGTGGAAGAAGCGTACAGGGGCAGGAAAATCGGAAAGGCGCTCCTTTCGGGGACAAAGAAATGGTTATTGGAAAAGGAATATCCCCTACTGGGCGTGGATTTCGAGAGTTTCAACATTTTTGGAAGCCGTTTTTGGAACCGCTATTTCACGCCCTATACCTTCAGCATGGTGCGGCGGATCGACGAAAGGATCTTGCACCAGGCTACGTGGTGAGCTTGCGCGCTCGGCTCCTGGCGATGAAGATTCCCGTGAAAAGCCCCGAAAGCGCGATTCCCAGGTAGTAGGTGCACAACCGCCATACGATCATCGAAGCGGAGATGTTTGCACTTCGGCCCACGTTTTCGAAGAACAGCGCGTACATCCCCTCGATACCACCCGATGTACCCGGGGTGGGAACGAAGGCTGCAGATGTGATCATCAGCAGGCTGCGCGTGAAAAGTTGCACGTCCCACAGGATGCCTGCTCCGCGCAGCACAACCAGCACGCTGGCGATGTACAGTGAAAACTGCAACGCGCTGAGCAAGAACACCAGGGAAATCCTTCCCGGCCGGCGCAAAAAGCCGCTAAAGGCGGTGTTGAATTGTTCCACCTTCTCCATGACGAGGTGCTTCTTCTTCTCTGGGTCCTTCAGCAAACGAAAGCGATGCAGCAGGTTCAGGAAAAAGCCAACCGTGCGTCGCGCCAGCGCGGGATTGACCCCGAACAGGAGGATGAGGAAAACCACGCTGCCGTTGAACAAAAGCCCTGCCAGGCTGGCTCCCCAGGCAACCTTACCCAGCCACCCGAATGAGAAAATCACCCCGTACAACGCGAAAGCGCTGAACATGGACTGGAACACCATGGACTTCACCAACACCACGGCGGTTGCCTGCCCCACGTCCAACCCACCTTTCGAGAGGTAGTACACGGCAAAAGGCTGTCCCCCGGTGTAAAATGGGGTGAGAAGGTTGAAGAACTGCGTGGTAAACGTGACGTTCAGCAGGTACCCCAGCGGAAGTGTCCCAAAGGGGTGCACGCACAGCAAAAGCACGAGGGCCTCAACCAGCCATCGGGCAAAGGCGAGCAAAATCGCGCCAAGGGCAAAAGCGAGGGGAAAGGAAAGCAACGCCTGGGAAGCTTCTTTGAACCCCCCTGCCACCATGAGAAGCACACCGGTCCCGAGCCCGAAAAGCAGCGCCAGGAAGAACCCCCGGAGGTACCGGTTGAGCTTCTTTTTTACGTGATGTTCCCGGGAAGGCAAAGGATGTGCGCCACTTTTGCTTCGAAAAATTCGTCGGAGTGCACGGTGCGAACCACCATGGCGGTGTCCAACCCGCGCCCCGTTCCCCCCGCGCAAACGATCCAGCTATGGATGGGGACCAGCCCCGAATCCGCCGCCATCACCATGTCCTCCAGCACCACCTTGGTTCCCTGGGAAAAAATCCGGAGGGTGTCGGCAATGATGCGGTGCGGGTACATTCCTCCGTAAGGCTTGGAAAAAGACTTCTCCAGCCCGGTAAAGGCATGGGTGGAAAGCAACACGGGAACTCCCCTCTGTTGCAATTGTTCCACGATAGCGGGAGCAAGCTCGTTTTGGCCCGGATCCCGGAAACCGTAGCGATGCCCTACCACGACGAGCTTCACCCCTGGGTACCGGGGCATCATCTCGACGGCAAGTTGCGCAGAGTAGCCCGTTGTGGATGGAATCAACAGTGTCTTGGATTCCAATTTCTCCGCTTGCTGAAAGCATAGCGCAAGTGTCCTTGGGGTATTTTGTTTACCCGGTTGGTCGAAAAACTCGCAGGGAATTCGTTCCATCTGTTTCGCCCTCCTTTCAAAAGGGAATGACATTATACCATCAACAGGCTTATTTCACATGGGTCTTCACATCTCCGGGCCATCGGCCATGCCCCCGGAAAGCCCCTTCCTCTGCCTCGCGAAGAAAAGGGCCGCAAGAATACCCGTGCACATCATTGCCAGGTAGAACGTACCAGATCGCCATACGATCATGGAAACGGATACCTGGGTGGCATTGCCCACGTTTTCGAAGAACAAAGCGTACATTCCTTCCGCCCCCCCCGCGTTTCCGGGAGTGGGAACGAACGCTGCCGAGGTCGCCATTAAGATACTCCTCGTCCAGAGGTGGGGGGTGGGAAGAAAACCCACGCCTCGGAGCACAACCAACACGCTTCCCACGAAGAGGAAAACCTGTGCCACGCTGAAAGCGAACATCGCCAGTAACCGGTAGGGACGACGAAGGAGACCCGAAAACCCCTGGGTGAACAGTTCCACTTTCTGCAACAGCAAGCTTTCCGTTTTCTCGGTGTCTCTCACGAGGTGAAACCGGTGCAAGAGCTTCAGGCAAAAACGCACGAGCTTGCGGGCAAAGCGGGGCGTGAAACCGAAGAACAAGATCAGCAACACCATGCTGGCATTGAAAAGCACACCGGTCACTCCCGCTCCCCAGGCAACTTTCCCCAACCACCCAAAGGACTGCAGCACCCCGAACAGTGCAAACAGCGAGAACACTACCTGGAACACCATGGATTTTCCCAGCACCAGCGCGGTTGCCCTTCCCAGGTCGACTCCCTTGCGCACCAGCAAGTAGATACCAACGGGTTGCCCGCCTCCAAAGAAGGGAGTGACCATGTTGAAAAACTGCACGGTGAACGTAACGTTCAAAAGGTACCCGAAGCCAATCCGTTGCACCGGTTGCACAACGAGGAAAAGCACGCAGGCTTCCAGGAAAAAACGGCAAAAGGCAACCCCGGACGCAAGGATGGCAAAGGAAAGGGGGTACGAAAGCAACGCGCTGGACGATTCCTGCAAACCCGTGCTGACCAGGAAAACAGCTCCGACCCCAACACCGAAGAAGACTGCCAGGAAAAGACCCCTTCCATACCTCCGTTGCTTTTCGTTTTGCCATACTTGCATGCCTCGCCCCCCTTTCGCCTACCTGGACGGGGTCTGGAGAACCGTGAAGAGGCGCAGAACACTGCGCACAACACCCAGTAGACCGACGAGAAACAGCACGAGAACCACATCGGGCAAGTAGGCAATCAACGTGGAAAAATCGATGACCCTTCCGCTCCCCCAGAGGATCAAGCGGGGGAAAAGCAGTAACAACGCCATGGGCACGAGTGGAAGAAGCAGCCCGGGAAAGACCCTTGCAAAGGATTTCCCTCTCCACTTGTGCGCCCACTTGGGATGGCGCACCAGGAAAAAGAGCTGCCAGGCAAGCGCCAAAAAACCAATGCCCGCAATGAGCATCCCGAGGAAGCTCCCACTGATCCCCTTCGAAGGTTCCTTGCCCAAAAGAATGGACGCTACACCGTTCTGGATTTCCGGGTAAGCGGAAAAAGCGGATAACAGGTTCTGCCGATTGAACAGCAACGCGAACGCTTTTTGCGCACCGGGAAGGAAGACCATGTCTGCGTGCATGGTCTGGATGTCCCCACCGTGGGACAGAACGGGGGTTCTATCCGGTAACGTGGATTGGAACCAACCCATGCCGTACGGGGAAGCGACTCCTTCCGGGGGGAGAACCATGGTGTTGATCCCCTGCTGGGACAAGAGCCCGGAAGCCGTACCCGGAAAGAAAGAATGCAAGAAAGCCCCGAGGTCTGCTGCGCTTGCCACGATTCCCCCGGAGGGCGCGTGGGCATTGAGCCTTTCGGGAAAAGCCACGGGAAAGCCGAAGAAAGCCACGTGGCCCTGTGCCAGCCCTGCGATTGGCTCAGGGGAAAACACGTCGAGGGCAATGGCCCGCTCCATCCCAAGGGGTGAAAACACGTTTTGGGCCATGAAATCCCCGTAGGAAGACCCCGAGATCACTTCCACGATGCGGCCCAAAACGTCGTAGTTGGGGTTGAAATAGGCGAATTGCGTTCCCGGAGGAGCAAAGGCTTCTGCATGGGAAAGGTTGTCCACCACGGCCTGCAGCGAGGCGTCTCGGGGAGCTTTCAGGGAGTTGTACCCCGTATCCGAAAGCCCACTGGTCTGGTTGAGCAAGTGGCGCAGCGTTGTTTTCCCCGCCCAGGATGGATCTCGGGTGGTGAAACCGGGAATGTACTGTCGTACGGGAGCATCCAGATCCAGCATTCCCTGCTGCGCAAGCCACAGCACAGCGGTCGCTGTCATCGCCTTGGAAAGCGATCCCACGCGGAAACGCGTGGTGGGGGTTACCGGCACTCCCGGTGTGGCTTCCCCGAAACAGAAGTACCGTGCACCTGCTCCAGGTGAAACGACGACAACGGCAAGCCCCGGGAGGCGATGGCGCTCCACCTGGTGCTGCAAGTACGTTTCCAACTGCGTTTCCCAGGGTTGCTGGCAAAGACAGGCAACTGGCAACAAAGCGAGGAAGAGCAAGATCAAGTACGCGTTTTTCATGTCAAAACCCCCGCATTGGTGTTTGGTTTCCGGTTGTAGTTAAACACAAACCCAAGCACGATGTCAAGGAAGCTTCACCCGGAGCACCTCTGCCCTCCGTGGGGTAACCAGTACCGCACTGGGGTGCGGCGTTCCCAGAACACACGGGACTGCCCCTCCGAACTTCGGAATTCTCGCTCGAATGGAAAGGACCCATGGGAGCAGACCCTATCTCTGCCAGCACTTGATTTTTGGGACCGCCGCAGCCCACTGCGGCTCCTTTGATCTGCCAGTCGGAAACCAGTGCCCCACTGGGGTGCGGCGTTCCCAGGAAAACCCGTTTCTCAACAACTGGACAAATGGAGCCTGTCTTTCCTCCCGGAACCTGACACCCACCCGATTGCTGAATCTCCCCCCGTTGTGGTACAATCGGAAGTGAATAACCTCCAACCACGAGGGTGGCCGTTTGGCCATAATGGGGAAGCCGGTGCAAGTCCGGCGTGGTCGCGCCACTGTGATCGTTACGAAACCTCGGAAGCCACTGGGAAACCGGGAAGGCGAGGGAGTAGGGTGAAACGAAAGCCAGGAGACCTGCCCCGTGGTTGCAGGACCCGTTGCTTCGCGAAAGGGCGACGGGGAATTTTGTTGTGGAGGGATTTTCGTGAAAAGAGTTCTGTTCGTACTTGTTCTGTTGGTTCTTGTAAGCAGCACGCTGACCTTGGGGATCACCTTCGTGGATGACCTGGGGCGAACCGTCACCTTGCCCGAAAGCATCCAACGCGTGGTGGTTGGCGCTCCCGCCCTCACCGACTACCTGGTGCACCTGGGCGTGGAAACTCGAATCGTAGGTGTAACCGACTGGGACCCGTTCCCCGCGGAAAAAGTGGGACAACCCACGCCCATGAACGTGGAGAAAATCGTTTCGCTGCAACCGGACCTGGTGCTCATCACCGGGGGCTTCCAGGCTCCCGAAGCCGCCCGGCTAGAGGCCTTCGACGTGCCGGTTCTGGTGTGCAACCCCAACTCCATCCAGGACATCCTGCGCACCACGCGCGTCCTCGGACAGGTTTTCGGGGTTCCGGCGAAGGCAAGCGAACTGGTTGCGCAAATGGAGTCCACCATTGACAACTGGGCCAAACAAAAGGCATACACCATCTCGCTGGACGAGCGGAAGACCATTTTTTACGCCATGATCATTGGCAACGAGGTGAAGGACTTGTGGACGTGCGGCCAGGGCTCCTTCCTGAACGAGGTGTTCTCCTACGCGGGAGGCACCAACATCACGGGCTCCTACGCGGGACCGAACGGTTGGTTGCCCGTGAGCGTGGAATTCATCGCGCGCCAGAACCCCGACGTGATCCTCGTGCCGTACTACTACGAGGGCGGGGAGCAAGCTGCCCGCGAAACCATCCTTTCCTTCGAACCATGGAAGGACGTGCAGGCTGTGAAGGACAAGGCCATTTTCGGCATCGATGGCAACAAGGCGGACCTTCCCAGCATTTCGCTGCTCGACCTGATCCCCGACATCTTCCAGCTGTTGTATCCATAAGGACTTCAAGTGGCGCGAACCCGTACCATCCCAAGGCTTCTTTCCGACCATAGGTTCCGGAAAGGAGCCTTGTTGCTCGGTTTGCCCTTGGCCACTTTCTTTTTCCTCGGTCTGAACCTTTCACTGGGGACCGTTTCGATTCCCATGGGACAGGTGTTTCGTTTCCTTCTTTTCCAACCCCCAGAGAACGCGACCACGCGGATGATCTTGGCAAATATCCGGCTTCCAAGGGTTTTGCTGGGGATGTGCGTGGGAGCCACGCTCGCCGTTTCGGGCAACTTGTTCCAAGCGTTGCTTCGAAACCCTCTTGCCGACCCCTACATCCTCGGTGTTTCGTCGGGCGGGGCCTTCGGAACCGTGCTCACCATCGCGCTGTTCGGTAGTGCGGGTACGTTGCCCTCGCTGTTTACCAACGTTCCGGTGATGGCATTCGCCTTTTCGCTGGGCACGGCTTTCACCACCTACGCCATCGCGAAGCGCGGATCCCGGTTACCCGTAGTGGACCTCATCCTGTCCGGGGTGATCATGAACTTCCTGTTCGGCTCCGCTACCACCTTCGTGATCGTGTTCGGCTGGCGCAACGTGCAATCCGCCACGTTCTGGTTGCTGGGAAGCCTGTCGGGTTCCACCTGGAGCGGCGTGTGGCGCATGTTGCCGGTGGCACTCGGTGGTTTCTTCTTTTCCTGGGCCCTCACACCAAGCCTGAACGCCATCTCGTTGGGAGAGGACGAAGCAGCAAGCGTGGGTGTAAACGTGGAAGTACTCAAAACCGGGGTGTTCATCCTGGGAACACTGTTGAGCGCCTACAGCGTCACCGCCGCTGGCATGGTGGGTTTCGTCGGCCTGATCATCCCCCACACCGCTCGGCTCCTCGTGGGGCCAAACCACCGGGTTTCCATCCCCGCAAGCGCCCTTCTGGGTGCCATCTTCCTTTCGCTGTGCGACTCGCTTGCACGCTGGCTATTCCAACCCACCGAAATGCCACTGGGCACCATTACATCGCTGGTGGGGGCCCCCATCTTCATCATCCTTCTGCGCCGAAACCGCCGCGGTTTTTGAATGGTATAATACACCGTTGGTTCCACGATTTCACCGCCCGCGTGCGGGAGAGGAAGGTTTCGCGTTGAAAAACCCATTTTCCAAGCTTACCGGATGGCTGGTGAGTCTTTTTTGGATCGTATACAGCGCGCTGGTTGTGTTCGCGCATTTCTGCTGGATCAATTACTTCGCCCTCGTGGGAAATATCCTTGAAAAGCGCCACGGGCGCCAAGTGGCAAGCGACTACGTCCGACCGCGGGCCGTGGCCCTTGCAAGGCACTGCTACACCTGGTTTGGCCCCGCTCCGAAGGTGGACGGGCTGGAAAACGTTCCCAGCCAGGGAGGATTTTTACTGGTGGGAAACCACACTACAGCGCTGGACGCGGCCATTTTCCTGGGGTTTATCAGCCAGAAGCTTTTTTTCGTCGTGAAAAAGGAGATGAAACACATCCCGGGGGTGGGAACCATGGCCGAGCACATGGGCCTTCTGATCGACCGCAAAAATCCCCAACAGGCAGCGGGTGTGTTGAAGCATTTCCTAACCGACCTGCGCGATGGAAAGCCCTTCGGGTTGTTCCCCGAGGGAACGCGTTCGGTGGACGGCAAGATGCTTCCCTTCCAGCGGAACAGCCTGAAGATCGCCATGCTCGCGAAAGTACCCGTGGTCCCCGTTGCCATCTTGGGCAACGAGAAAACCATGCCCAAGGGAACGTTCACCATCCGCCACGCGAAGGTCCACGCCCGGGTTCTCCCGCCGGTGGATCCCAACGCGTTTCCCTCCGAACAGGACCTGTCCGAACACGTTCACACCATCATGGAACAAACCCTGGAACAACTGGCGCACACCGAAAGGAAGTGATACGATGTCCCGGTTACTTCGCATCATCAACCGCGAGCAGTGTATCGGATGCTTTAGCTGCATGCTCGCTTGCTCCCGTACCTGGTTTGGCAACATCACCGTGGAACAATCCGCCATCCGGGTGAAGAACTATCCAGGGATGGAAGGCGCCTTTTCCATCCGCGCGTGCTACGGGTGCCTCGACCCGGACTGTGCCAGGGCCTGCCCCACGAATGCCCTCACGCCTCGAAAGGGCGGAGGGGTAGAGTTTTCCCCGGAAAAATGCACGCATTGCGGTGACTGCGTGAAAGCCTGTGCGCCCGGTGCGTTGCAGTGGAATTCCCTGCAAAAAGTACCCATCGTCTGCCACCAGTGCGGGGTGTGCGTGCAGTTCTGCCCCAACGGTGTACTGGCCATGGAAGAAATGGCCAGCGAGGAGGTGGTAGGATGAGCCCGCGTTTTTCCATGCTCGAAATCGATTTGACCTCGGGATCCTCGAAAAAAACCGACGTCACGGAAACCTTCGACAAGTACCTGGGGGGAACGGGCGTGGGAACAGCGTTGATGCGCCAGGCAGCTGGCCCTTCCGATCCGTTTGACCCAGCTTCGCAGGTGCTCTTTTGCACCGGGCCTTTCAGCTCGGTGTACCCCGTGGCCACCAAGACGGTCGCCATGTTTCCCTCGGCCCTCACCGGAAACCTGGGGGAATCCCATGCGGGTGGGCGCCTGGCACTGAGCATGTACGGAGCGGGAATCCACGTGCTCAAAATCACCGGGAAAAGCCCCATTCCGGTGTACGTGACAATCGAAGGCGACAACGTGGCCATCCACCCCGCCAACTCGTTGAAAGGAATGTCCGCGCTTGCCACGGAAAGGGTGCTGCGCGACCGTGTGCTTTCTCCCTTCAAGCGCTCCATCGTGCGCATCGGCCCTGCGGGGGAACGTCTTTCTCCCATCGCCTGCGCAACGGTAGACGCTTCGCGTCACTTTGGGCGTCTTGGGCTGGGAGCGGTACTGGGCTCAAAGAACTGCAAGGCCATCGTGGTTTCCGGGGGTAACGCGTGGCGGATCGAGAAGCGGGCTGCGTTCAACCGCTTCTACAAGAAACTTTACGATACCGTAGTGCGTTCAGAGGCGATGAAAAAGTACCACGACCTGGGAACGCCGATGAATATCTTGAACCTGAACGCCAAGAATGGCCTTCCCACGCGCAACTTCTCGCAGGGGTATTTCGAAGGAGCACCGCGCATCAGCGGCGAGGCATTCGCCGAGGACTTCCTCGCGCAGCAGATCGCTTGTGCGCACTGCCAGGTGGGGTGTATCCACATGGCCACGTTGCGCGAAGCCTTCGACGCCTCCGAGCACATGTTCAAGATCAGCAAGGTTTCCTACGACTACGAACTCATCTTCGCGCTGGGCTCGAACCTGTCTATCCAGGACCCGCAGGACATCCTGAAGCTGTTGGTACAGGTGGAAAAGCAGGGCTGGGACGCCATGTCGATGGGAGGGGTTCTCGCCTGGGCAACGGAGGCTTTCCAGAAGGGCATCATCGACGAGAGCCACACGGGCGGGCTTGTGCTCAACTTCGGGGATGCGGAGGCATACCTGCAGGCCCTTTCCCGCATCAAGAAGGGGGAAGGCGAGTTCTTCCGCGATTTGGAAAAGGGGTCGGCTTTCTGCTCGGAGAAGTACGGCGGAAAGGACCTTGCCATCGTGTTTGGGCGCAACGAGGCACCTGGCTACATGACCGGGCTATACGGATTCCTGGGTTTCGCTACCGGATTCCGCCATTCCCACTTGGACTCCGGGGGCTACTCCATCGACCAGAAGATCGCGGGGACCTCCTTCGATCCCGAACAGAAAACCAAAGAACTGTACGAGGAAGCCAAGTGGCGAATGGTGCTCAACTCGCTCGTGGTGTGCCTGTTCGCGCGAAACGTCTACACGCGCGAAGTCATCCAAGAGGGCCTGGAGACGATCGGTATGGAAGGATGGGATCCCTCACGCCTGGACGACGTGGCACGAACCATCCACAACCAGAAAACGCTTCTCAAGCGCGAGATGGGTTTTCACCAGGAAGAGGTAGCCCTTCCCGGAAAACTCACCCGGGTAATGACCACTGGTGGAAAGATCAAAAACGAGGAGTTCGAACGGCAACGCCAGTTATACGAGCAGCTCGTGGAGCAGGACCTGCAAAAAGGATAGGTTCTTGCCAGAGTTGGGGAACTTTATGGGTACGCCGCACACCAATGCGGCAGGCTTTACACCTCGAGACCCAGTGCGGGCAGGAACAGGCCTGCCCGCACTGCTCTCCTCGGATCTACCAGGTTTCGATCACCGGATCCACGAACTCAAAGCGATCGATGTTCATCAGCCCCTTGTTGGTGAGCTTGAGGTGTGGAATCACTTCGAGCTGCACGAAGGAAAGAGCCATCATGGGGTTGTACAGTGTGCAGCCGAGTTCCTTCGTGGCACGTTGCACCTTGCGGTTCTCGGCAAGCACCTCGTCCAGGGGTTTGTCGGACATCAACCCGGCAACGGGCAATGGTAAGCTTGCCAGTACTTGCCCTTCGAGCGTAACGACCATCCCACCGCCCATGCGAATCACCTCGTTAGCCGCAAGCGCCATGTCCCGATCGTCTTTTCCCGTGATGGAGATGTTGTGCGAATCGTGGCCCACGGAAAGCGCGAGTGCCCCCCGTTCCATGCCCGTTCCACTCACGAAGCCAAGGGAGAATTGCTTCCCCGGGTCGTATCGGTTGAGCACACAGATCTTGGCGATGTCCTGCCCGGTGAGGTCAGGTTGCCCTTCGTGAACAGCCAGCGTGAATTCCTGTTCCCCGGTGAGCACCGAACCTTCCATCATGTTGATGGCCCGAACGCGGGCATTCGTGCCTTCCAGGTGGAAACGGAAGTCTTGCTCTTCCATTTCACTGCAGGAAATCGTATTCATCACCCGGTCCAGGGTAACCAGCGCGGGGGGGAAATCCGCCGTGCACTTGCCATTGCTGGCCACTACCTTTCCATCCTTGTACACCGTCAGCGGGCGAAAGTCATACAGGTCTTCCACGACCAGCATGTCCGCCTTGTATCCCGGGGCGATGGCCCCCATGCTGCGGAGCCCGTAATGGCGGGCGGTGTTGATCGAGGCGATGCGGATGGCGGTAACCGGGTCGATGTCGTGGGAAATCGTGATGCGCACCATCTCGTCGATGTCCCCGTTCACAATGTCTTCCGGGTGTTTGTCATCGGTACAGAAAGAAAAGAAGGGCTGCGTGATGGGGCTCACCACGGGAAGCAGGTTTTCCAGGTCCCTTTCCCCCGTGCCGTAGCGCATCAGCACCTGCATACCCCGGGACAGTTTCTCCCTGGCTTCCTGTGCAGTGGTAGACTCGTGATCGGAGCGAATGAAAGCACTGATGTATGCGTTGAGGTCCTTGCCCGAAAGTCCCGGTGCGTGGCCGTCGATCTTCTTGTACTTGTGGCGGAACAGCTCGATCATGGTGATCAGCTCGTGGTCCCGCTGTAGGATCCCGGGGTAGTTCATCACTTCACCCAGTCCAAGTACCCGCGGATGCTTTTCGATGAAGCCGATCATGTCCATCACGTTTATCGTGGCACCATTCGTTTCGAAACGCGTAGCGGGCACGCAGGAGGGGATCATGAAGTAGATGTTCAACGGGATGCCTTCCGTGTAGCGCAGGAAAAAGTCCAACCCCTTGAGTCCTACCACGTTGGCGATCTCGTGCGGGTCAGCGATCACCGTCGTGGTTCCCCTGGGTAAAACCGCGCGCGCAAACTCGCGGGGTTCGAGCATGGTACTTTCGATGTGTACGTGGGCGTTGATCAACCCGGGAACCAGGAAACGTCCTTCTAAGTCGATGACTTCTTTCCCCTCTTGGTAGTCTCCCAGTCCGGCGATCCTCTTGCGGAAGATGGCCACGTTGGTCTGTTCCACTTCACCGGAAAAAACGTTGATCACCCTTGCATTCCGCATCAACAGGTCCGCGGGTTGCTCCCCGCGTGCGACCGGGATCAAATCCGTTACACGCATTCCTATCCCTCCTTATGGCACTTCACGTTCGTGGTGCCTGTCTGCGGCAGCCAAATCTTCCTCGGAAAGACCGAACCGCTCTTCTTCCTTGTTCCCCAATGGTTCGATATGCACCAACACGTCGTAAATGTTTTCCATCGATTCTTTCAGCACCTTTTCTACCCGCCTGGCAACCTCGTGTCCCTCCGAAACGCAAAGGGCCCCGTCCACTTCCACGTCAAGATCAATCACGAAGAGTGTTCCCATCTTGCGGATGCGGATGCGGTGGGGATGGTGGGCGTCGGGGATCCTTTCGACGTGTTCGATGATCTTTCGGTACAGGGATGGATCATCGCACCCTTCCATCAACTCGGTGTTGGATTCCAAGAAGATGCCAAAAGCCACTTTCAGGATCCAAACACTCACCACGAGGCTGGTGATAGCATCCAGCACGGGGAGCTTGAGTACGAGGGTGAAGAAAAGGCCCACGAAAACGCCCCCGGAAACCAGGATGTCGTTGCGCATGTTCTTGCCATCGGCGACCAGCATCGGGCTCTTCCATTTCCTTCCCGCGGAAAGCTTGTAGATTGCCAGAAACGTCTTCCCGCCCACGGAGAGCAGGGTCACCAACAAGGGAAGAAGGCCGGGGAGTTGTTTTTGCCCTGGGTTGAAAAGCTGGTCAAAGGAGGTTGTTGCCACCTGTATGCCCGCGAAAAAGATGATGAAAGCCAGCACCCTCGTGGTAATGGTTTCGGCACGAAGGTGCCCGTAGGGGTGTTCCAGGTCGGGTGGTTTTTGCATCACGCGAACGGTGAAAAGCGAAAGGAGGGAAGTCACGATGTCCGTGGTACTGTCTATGCCGTCAGCAACCACGGCCATGCTTCCCGAAACCAATCCCACGGTAAGCTTCAGAAGCGCAAGTACCCCGTTGCCCAAGATACCAATCCAGGAAGCCTGGCGGATCTTTTTGAGGCGAAGCGAGTCCATGGTAAACCCCCCTCAATTTTCAAGCATTATAGCATAAAAAAACGCCCCGCGTCGTTTTCGCGGGGCGCAAAGCAAAGGGTGTATGGAAAAAGGTCAAACCTCCAGCGTTTCCGGGATGACCTCGAATTGCAGGGATTGGCTTTCTTCATCCAGAAGCACTTGCACGGTGCACCCTTCCGGAACCTTCCCTTCCAGCATCATATCGGACAGGGGGACTTCGATAAACTTTTCCACCGCTCGCCGCATGGGTCGCGCCCCGAACACCTGGTCGAAGCCTTTCTTCGCAAGGAAAGCGGCTGCATCTCCGTTCAACAGCACTTTCACCCTGCGATCTACGATACGATGGTTCAGCGCCTCGATCATCAACTCGGCGATCTTTTCCACCTCGGGTTCACCCAGTGACTTGAACACCACGATGTTGTCCAACCTGTTGATTAACTCTGGCTTGAAGTGGCTCTTGAGTGCTTCCATCGCGATGCGGTCTTTTTCCACTTCCTCGTTTTGGCTTTCCGCTCCAAATCCCAACCGATGTTGTTGCTTGGAAAGTTCTGCGGAACCGATGTTGCTCGTCAAGATCACGATGGTGTTTCGGAAGTCCACCACGTGCCCCTGCCCATCGGTGAGGCGCCCGTCTTCCAGGATTTGCAGAAGGATGTTGAGCACCTCGGGGTGGGCTTTTTCCACCTCGTCCAACAGAACCACGGAATAGGGTCTACGCCGTACGGCTTCGGTGAGTTGCCCGCCTTCCTCGTAGCCCACGTAGCCAGGACTTGCACCGATCATGCGGGAAACGGCGATTTTCTCGCTATACTCCGACATGTCCAGCCGAACCATGGCATCCTGGCTGCCAAAAAGGATCTCCGAAAGCGCCTTGGCCAGTTCGGTCTTCCCCACTCCCGTAGGCCCCAGGAACAGGAAGGACCCAACGGGTCTCTTGGGATCTTTCAACCCGGCCTTGGAACGCCGAATGGCCTGGGCGACGCTTTGCACCGCTTCATCTTGGTCAATGATCTTCTGGTGGATGAGGCCTTCCAAGTGGATCAATTTCTCTTTCTCGGAACGCAACATGCGCGTGGTGGGTATGCCCGTCCACTTCTCCACGATCTCCGCGATCACGAACTCATCCACGACGCGGGCCTTCTTCTCCTGCTCGGTTTTCCATTCCTCGTACGCGTTTTCCAGTTCCTGCTGCTGGCGTGCCAGTTCGCTCTTTACGCGCGCAGCTCCCTCGAAATCGCTCTTTTCGACAAATTCG
>Ga0116151_10001504_pt1 | contig 21895 bp, 23 predicted proteins | sample AD_UKC117_MetaG_FD_89893 | JGI IMG/M metagenome (GOLD analysis project Ga0116151, IMG submission 89893) | Active sludge microbial communities of municipal wastewater-treating anaerobic digesters from Hong Kong - AD_UKC117_MetaG | ecosystem: Engineered > Bioreactor > Anaerobic > Digestate... | reverse complement strand
GATCGTGGTCCGCGACTGGCCGACCCCGCCGTGGGACCTGCTCGGCTGGCTGGCCCCGGTGCTGGCAATCGCCTCGCCACTCGCCTTCTACCCGTTCTCGCGCCTGCTCTTCGTCGCGATGGACCTCGCCGTCCACCCCGGCCTGCACCGCGACGAGGACCCCGTCCGCTAGGTCGGCGTGACCTTCAGCCTGGAGCGCGGTCGCCCATACCCTCCGCCTCACTCCACCGCCGCCAGCAGAGTTCCACCACGACCCACGCCGCGACCGCGGCGACGGTGACGTCACTTAGGAAGTGTGCCCGTGCCTGCACGCGCGTGAGGGCACACCCCGCGCCGAAGAGGATCCACACAGGCCAGGCGCGCGGGTACAACCGGCAGAGGATGAACGCGCCGCTCATTGCCACGAGGGAATGGCTGCTCGGCAGCGCCAGGCCGCTGGTCGAGAAGGGCCGTTCGAGGAAGCTGCGGAAGACGTACGCACCGTCGTGCGGCGCCGGTCGCTCCCGCCGGAGCAGGAGCTTCAAGACCTCCGCGGCGAGTCCCCCCGCCGCGGGCACGAGGGCGACGAGCAGGCCACGCCGTCGATCGCGCGTCTGCAGGTAGAGCGCCGCCCCGAGGAGCAGCCAGACCGGGAGGTAGCCGACGATCCGGAACATCCGACCGCGGTCCTGCTCATACACGCCGTCGCGGGTGAGATGGACCCACGCCCACCCGTCGAGCAGGTGGGCGAGGACGACGGCCACGACAGCCACGACCGCGAAGCGCCGGACGGATCGCATCACCGAATCTAGCTATCCTTGGGCGATGCGATCCCGACTCCTCGTCGCCGCGATGGCGGCGCTGCCGATGACCCTCGTGGCGCAGGCGCTGCCACCCTACGTCCCGACCAACCCGGTCCTCGCCTCGCGCAGCCCGCTCTACGCACAACCGATCGTCGATCGCCGCCCGGGGTGGCACACGGCGGTGACGCTCGACTACGGCAACGCGATCGAGACCTCCACGGCCACCGACGGGCGCACGTACCTCTTCGACGCCGAGACCTCGCAGGTCGATCTCTGGTTGGGGCGCGACCTGGGGGACGACTGGTTCTCGCTCGTGAACGTGCCGATCCGCGGGGCGCATGACGGCTGGGTCGACGCCTTCCTCAACGGCTACCACGACCTCATCGGCATCCCGGTGCCCGCGCGCAATCGCCGCCCGATCGACACCTACGGCTGGGTGATCGAGCTGCCCGATGGTGTCCGCGACCTCCCGCGCGCGAGCGGCCCATTCCTCGGCGACCTCCGCGTCGCCATGGGTCGCCGCCTCGGGGCGGGACAACTGGTCCTGAGCGCGACCCTGCCGACCAGCACCGCCAGCGTCGATGCCTGGTCGAGGGGGACGGTGGGGCTCTCGCTCTCGGCGGGGACGCGCGTGCTCAGCACCCCGCGCGTCCGGATCGAGGCAGCGGTGATGGCGGGGTTCACCCCCACCACCGGCGACCTGACCGCCTACCAGCGCACCAGCTTCGTGGGCGCGAGCAGCTCTCTCTGGTGGCGCTTCTGGGGACAGCAGGCGATCTACGGGACCTTCTTCCTGCAGTCCGCCGGCTGGAAGGGCACCGGGTTCTCGGCGATGGAGGCGGCGGAGTTCACCCTCGATGCCGGTGGCCTCCTCCGCCTTCGCTCGGGCTGGCCCGCCCTCCAGCTCGGCATCACCGAGGATCTCGTGCCCCGGGGACCCGCGGTGGACATCGCCGCCCGCATCGGGCTGGTCTGGTAGCGCCTACTCGTTCGCGAAGTCGGGTGCGCCCAGCGGGGCCCGCCCCATCGCCCGGCGGATTCGCGGGTGATTCCGCCAGAGGAACGCCAGCATCGCCACCGCCGCGAGCAGGTTCGCGATGAGGATCGACCAGAGCGGGAAGAATCCGCGCGTGGTCTCCGAGGCGATCAGCAGCACGCCCAGGAAGGCGAACTCGAACAGGAGCACCATCGGGAGGATCGCGTAGCGCGCGACGCTCGAGAGCTCCGCACGCCGCGTCAACCAGGCCAGGAGCGATCCGAACGCGATGAACACCAGCAGGTGCGCCACCGTGTACAGCAGGACCGCCGAGGTGTCGGCCGTCGTCGTCACGGCCTCCGGGCGACGGAACATGAAGACCTCGCCCAGGATGCTCGGTGTCATCAGCGGCTGGCCCTTCGCGAGGTCGATCCCGAGGTAGAAGAGCGCCACGACGGCGGCACCGATCAGGCCAACGACGACGCCCTCGCCCGCGGAGGCGGGACGGGCAGGTTGCGATGGGGTGGTCATGCCGGCCCTCCGGGGTGGAACGAGAAAGGGGAGCGATCCGCTCCCCGTAACCTACTCCCGGACTCCGGATCTCCCACCCCCCGACCGGGTCAGGGGATCGAGTCCGGGGCGCCCTCTCCGAAGCAGAACTGCTCGAGGTTCTTCAACAGGAACGCCTTGGCCTGCGGCTGGTGGGGGACCAGGGCGTAGTGATTGATCAACTGCTGCTGGGTCCGGAGCCAGTCGGCCCAGCACTCCCGGCAGATGCTATCGTAGATGCGCTGGCCCAGCTCGTTCTGGAACGGCTTGAAGGCCTGACGTTCCCCGGTCTTGCCGCAGCGGGCGCAGGTGAGCGTTGTCATCCGACAAAAATAGTCGGGATTCCACCCCCGGGGGCAACCGATCGAGGAGGCAGCGTGCCAGACCGCACCGAGGATCGTGAGATCGAGCGCAAGTTCCTGCTCCGGCGGCTCCCCGACGCCGTCCGCGGTGTGGTCCCGGTCAGGATCGAGCAGGGGTGGCTCCCCGGGACCGTGATCCATGAAAGGGTCCGCCGGATCAGCGGCCCCGAGGGGGTGACCCACTGGCGGACCATCAAGCTTGGCCGGGGAATCGAGCGGCAGGAGTTCGAGGAGGAGGCCACGGCGGAGCTCTTCGCCGGTCTCTGGGCCCTGACCGACGGGCGACGGGTGGTCAAGGACCGATACCGGGTGCCGGCAGGCGACCTCGTCTGGGAGGTGGATGCGTTCGTCGGTCGAGACTTGGTGCTTGCGGAGGTCGAGCTGCCGGATCGCGATGCGCCGGTCCCGATGCCTCCGTGGCTCGTCGGCGACCTGGTCCGGGAGGTCACCGACGAGCCGGCCTACCTGAACCTCACGCTGGCCGGGTAGCGCTACTCGCCGCGCTTCAGCGCCTTGACGCCCGAACTCGTCCCGAGCCCGACCGCGACCCCCGCCACCGCAGCAGTGCCCGCGGCGATGATCGGGAGGATCCCCGCGATCGGCAGGGCCAGGAGGAGGACCGCGCCACCGGCCACCCACGGCGCCACCGGGTGCCGGACCGCATCGACGAAGCGGAGCCGCGACCGGACAAACTCCCGGGCGATGGTGAAGCCGGCGATGCCCACGACGAGCGTCACCGCAAAATTCAGGAACCCGCCGATTGCCTCGAACATCGTATCCTCCAAAGGGGTGCGTGTTTCAGTACGCAACGAGACCCCGCAGAGTTTCGCCCTACCAGCGCAGGATGGCGCTTCCCCAGAGGAACCCGGCCCCGAAGGCCGTGAAGGCCACGAGGTCGCCCCGCGACAGCCGCCCGGAGCGCACCACCTCATCGAGGGCGATCGGGATGGTGGCGGCGGTGGTGTTCCCGAACCGCTCGATGTTGTTGTAGACCTGGTCGTCGCGGAGCCCGAGCCGCTTCTGCACCATCTCGCTGATCCGGAGGTTGGCCTGGTGGGGGATCAGCAGCGCAAGGTCGGCGGCGCGGACGCCGGCCTGGGCGAGGGCGGTCTCCATCGACTCCGGCATCCGGGTGGTCGCGTGGCGGAACACCTCGCGCCCGTTCATCTGCAGGAACGACCGCGACCCGATGTGATCGGCCTGCATGCGGGGGTGGTAGATCGCGCCCGGGGCGTCGACCCACAGCTCGCGCGCGAACTCGCCGTTGCCGTGCAGGTCGGTGGCGAGGACGGCCGAGGCCTCGTCCCCCTCGCTGGCGCGCACGACGACCGCCCCCGCGCCGTCGGCGAAGATCACCGCCGAGTCGCGGCCCGCGGTCGAGACGTCGAGGGAGGTGGACTGGATCTCCTGTCCCACGATCAGGATCGTCCGGAAGGTCCCCGCGCGGATGAAGGCGTCGGCCATCGCGAGCGAATAGACGAAGCCGGAGCACTGGGCCCGGAGATCGAACGCCGGGATCATCCCGAACCCCATCGCATGCTGGAGCAGCACGCCGTTGCCGGGGGCGAAGTGGTCGGAGGTCGAGGTCGCATAGAGGATCGCATCGACATCGGCCGTCCCGATCCCGGCCATCTCGAGGGCACGGGTGACGGCGATGGTGGCGAGTCCGATCCCGGTATCTCCCTCCTGAACCCAGCGTCGCTGTCGGATGCCGGTCCGCTGGGTGATCCACTCGTCGGAGGTATCCATGATCGCCGCGAGGTCGTCGTTCGTCACGACGCGGTCCGGCACGGCGTGGCCGGTACCGATGATGCGAGTCTGGGGCATGGCGAAAGGTACGTCCGCCAGGCGCACTCCGGAGGGGGTCCCTTCCCCGCCGGACGCGAGCGCCCTACGGTTGGGGGCACCCCGGATCACCCGGCTCACCCACGCCGCCACCGAAGGCCCGCCCGTGCCCGAGACCGTCCGCCCCGCTCCCGTGATCCGACCGGTCGGCGAGGGGGACCTGCCTGCACTCGTGGCGATCTACAACCACTACATCCGGACCTCGATCGCCACGTTCGTCGAGCAGGAGGTGATGGCCGACGCGTTCGCCCTCTCGATGACGGCGGTCCGCGACGCGGACCTCCCCTGGCTCGTCGCGGCGGACGGGCCGGCGATCCTCGGCTACGCGTATGCCGCCCCGTGGAAGGCGCGCTCGGCCTATCGCTTCTCGGTCGAGACGAGTGTGTACCTGGCCCCTGGGTACGAGGGATTGGGCATCGGCTCGATGCTCTACGCCGCCCTGCTCGATCGGCTCCGGGCCCGGGGGATCCATGCCGTTGTGGGTGGTATCTCGCTTCCCAATCCCGCCAGCGTCGCGCTGCACGAGCGCTTCGGCTTCGCGCCGGTCGCCCGTTTCCGCGAGGTCGGCTTCAAGTTCGGGCGGTGGATCGACGTCGGCTACTGGCAGTTGCTGCTGGATTCCGACGCAACCGACCCGAACCCAGCGGCCCTCACTGGCTCCCGCCGTCCCCCGCCCGTGCCTCGTAGCGAATGACGTGGAACATCACGCCCTGCGGCGAGATGAGGCCGGCCATCCGGCCGACGGTCGGCACGTCCTGGGCTGGGAGGAAGACGTTGCCGCCAAGTTCCGCCGAGCGCGCCACCGTCGCGTCGACATCGTCGACGGTGACATAGGCGAGCCAGACCGAGGGCATCTCGCCCATCTCGCTGGTGATCGCCATCATCCCCGCGACCGGGGCACCCGCGTTCGCGAAGACGGTGTAGTCCATCCCGGGCATCGGCATCGTCTCCGCGGTCCAGCCGAAGAGATCGCGGTAGAACGTACTGGCACGCGCGGTGTCGTGGCTGAGGCACTCGATCCAGCTCGGCACGCCGTGGCGGCTCGAGTCGGCCGTCATGCCGGGGGAGGTGCCCGGCTGCCAGACGTCGATGGCGCCACCAACCGGGTCGGCGACCTCGGCCATGCGGCCGGTTGGCCCGACATCGAACGCCGGCTTCCCCGTCCCGCCGAGCTGGGCGGCGCGCGCAGAGATCGCATCGGCATCCTCGACGCGCACCATGACGCCGATGCCCGGCGGCGTCCCCGGCGGGGTGTTGGGGCTGGCGAGATCCCAGACCCCACCGATGTCGTGGCCATCGACCTGGGCGAGGTGCCCCATCCCCGGCAACTCGACGTAGGTCCACCCGAGGAGGTCGGCGAAGTAGGTACGGGCGGCATCCGGGTCGGGCGTCAGGACGTTGATCCAGCAGAAATCGCCGATCGGGCGGGGACCAGTGGGCATCGTCGGGCTCCGGTGGGTGGTGGGTGGGCACCGTACGCACCGGCGGAGGGGCGGTTTCCGGGCCATGTCACGGTTCGCCCACCGCGACATCAAGCCCGAGAACGTCCTCTGCTCGGGGCAGCACGCGCTCGTGACCGACTTCGGGATCGAGAAGGCGCTGTCGATGCCGTCGATGTCGGGGAACAGGCGACCTGGTCGCCCAGCCGTTCGTCGCCGCCGCCGGCATTGCGGACATCCGGATGGGGAACGGCCGCAACCCGACCCAAGTTGCGGTCACGATTCACCATCCGCATTCGCACCGTTTTGCTCCCCATTTCCGGGGCGATGTCACGCTCCGGAGACCACCTTCCGTGCCCGCACCAGACCTCCTACCGTGAAGGGGTTCGCCGCTGTTGCCACCCGTTCCACGGAGGAGTCCGTCATGGCGTTTCGTTCCGGCATCTACATCGTCCCGACCAACCGGTGGTACATCGAGCGCACGGTCTGGTTGATCGCCGGCCTCGTGCTGCTCACCGGGACCACGCTCGCCCACTACGTGAACCCGTGGTTCATCCTGCTCGTGCACGCGACGGCGCTGGCGTCGATCGGCGTCTCGCTGACCGGCTATTGCCTCGTCGGGAACATCCTCGTCCGCCTCGGGTTCACCCCGAAGCTGGCGCGCGCCGACTGGGCACCGGGCAAGTCCTACTTCATGCAGACCGACGCGTGGTACCTGGAGCGCCGGATCTACCTCGCCGTGGGCATCAACCTCACGATCGCCTCGACCCTCTCGCTGGTGCACTCGCCGTGGTGGCTGGCGTTCACCGGCTTCGTCGGCGGGGCGATGGTCTGGTTCGCGGCCACCGGGTTCTGCATCATGGCGAACGGTCTCTACTGGCTGGGCGCCGAGCCCCGACTTGCACCGCGCTGCGAGACCGCACCGCCGGCCACGCTCCAGCCGGGGTTTGATCGCGCGGCGTGAGCGCGACTGACCCGCGGAGGGGCCACCCGACATAGACTTCGGGATGCGTCGGGCCCTCATGCTCCTCCGTCACCTCCTGCCGCTGGTCGCGAGCTTCGCCCGCGACCGGCGGCGCTGGCTGGTGCTCGGCGGGCCGATGGAGCGCTCGCGCGCCTTCCACGCCCGGCGGGCCGGCCGCCTCGCCGACACCCTCGGCCGGATGGGACCGACCTTCATCAAGTTGAGCCAGCTCTTCGCCGGACGGCGGGATCTCGTGCCGTCGCCCTACATCGAGGCGATCGGCACCCTGACCGACCGGGTCCCGGCCGTGCCGTGGTCGGCCGTGCGCGCGGCACTCGCCGAGAGCTACGGCCGTCCACCGGAACAGGTGTTCGACTGGATCAGCGCCGAGCCGCTCGCCGCCGCGTCACTCGGCCAGGTGCACCGGGCGACCGTGCAGGGGCGCGACGTCGTCGTGAAGGTGCTCCGTCCCGGCGTCGAGACCACGATCGCCGCCGACCTCCGCGCCGCACGCGCCCTGCTCCGCTGGCTGGCCCCGCGACTCCACCCACCGCACCTGCGCGGCCTGCATTCGGTCCTCGATGAGTTCGAGCGACGGGTCGCCGAGGAAATGGACTTCCGCGCCGAGGCGCGCTTCGCGGAGACGATCCGGGCGAACTTCGCCGGCAACGATCGCGTGCGGGTGCCCGAGGTGATCCCGGGCTTCGTGCGGCAGCGTGCCCTCGTGCTGGAGTACATGGCAGGCACGCGCATCGATCGACTCGACGATGACCTGGCCGGCGGCCGACTCGACCCCGAGCCGGTACTGCGGACGGTGATGGAGCTGTACGTGCAGATGATGCTCGTCGACGGGCTCTTCCACGCCGACCCGCATCCCGGCAACATCCTCGTCGACGCGGCGGGCCGCGTCGTGCTGCTCGACTTCGGCATGGTGGTGCCGGTCCCCCCGGAGACGCGCCGCGCGCTGGTCGGGACGGTCTTCGCCGCGATCCGCAAGGATGTGGACGGCGTGGTCGACGGCTTCTACGCGCTCGGGCTGATCGAGCCCGGAGCATCGCGGGACGTCATCCACACCCTCGCCGCGCAGCTGATCCTCCTCGCGGACGAACGCACGACCGCCCAGGAGCGCATCGAACGGGTGACCCGCCTGGCCGACGAGGTGGTCGGCACGCTCTACGATTTCCCGGTGCAGCTGCCGGCCGACATGGTGTACTTCGCCCGCACGGCGGCCCTGATCGAGGGGCTCGGCGTCCGCTACGACCCGCGCTTCAATCCGGTCGGCTTCGCGACCCCGATCGCGCTGCGGTTCCGCGGTGCCATCCTCCGCTCCCTGGGGGACGAACCGCCGCTGCCCGAGACGATCCCGGGGGTCCTCGGCGCGCTCGCCGGGCGGGCCGCGAAGTGGGCCCGACGGATGGGCCGGGTCGCCGAGGTGGCGTGGCGCACCCGCAGCGAGGCATCGTGAGGTTTCGGTTTCTCGAGGTGGTGCTGGGGGGAATCCTGTCGCTTGCGGCTCCCGCGCGGGGCGCGGCACAGGTCACGCTCGCCCTTCCGCCCCGGGCCGCGACCGCGCTCGCCGGCGATGCGCTCGCCGCGGCGGTCACCGACCTCCCCCGCCCCGATCGCGAGGCGCGGATCGTGGCCGAGGTGCTCGGGGGCAACGTGCCGAGCTGGTGGCGGGAGCTGGCCCCGGTCACGATGACGCGCGCCGTCTCGGATCACGAGGCGCGTGTCACGTTCTGGGCGACACCGGACTACCTCGCGCTCGGCAGCGACGACGACTGGTTCCTGATGCCGCTCTCGCCGGGTGCGGCACAGCGGATCGCGGACGCCACGCGGACCTCGCTGCCGACGCCGCCGATGGTCGATGCGATCTGGAGCGGCGCCGCGGTGCGCATCGGCCCCGACTCGATCGCCCCGTCGGCGGCGATGATCACCGTGCCGGTGTTCGCCGATCACATGCGGATGATCCGCGCCCGACGCGCCGCGCTCGCGGGCCCCCATGACCTGACGGCGGGACACAAGAAGGATGTGGTGCTCAGCGCCCGGCTCGACACGCTGCCGGACCGGGTCGCGATCTACGGGTGGCACAGGCCCGACGGGACCCCGATCCAGCCCCTCTGGACCGGCCACACGGTCGATCATGTCGACTATTCCCACGGGATCCGGCTGGTCTGGCACGAGGTGACGATCGACGGGGTCGTGCACGAGATCACGGACGTGCTGCGCGATCCGGCCCTCGCCGCGGCGCTCAGCGACGAGGGACCACTGCGCCGCGCGCGGTACTGACACCTACCGCCCGGGCCGCGGCACCACCTGCCCGTTCTTCATCACCCACGACACCCGCTTGAGCGTCTCGATCTCCTCGAGCGGGTTGGCTGGTGTCGCGATCAGGTCCGCGAACATCCCCGGCCGGAGGGTGCCCCGCTCCGCATCGACGCCGAGCAGGCGGGTCGCGTTGGTCGTCATCGCCTGGAGGATCACCGGGGCGGGAAGCTTCGCCTCGATCCACGGATCGATCCCGGTGATCGCATCCTCCCCCCGCGTCACGCCCGGCTTGCGGGCGATGGCATCGGTGCCGTAGACGAGGGTGACCCCGGCGGCATGCGCTCGCGCCAGCCGGTCGACCCACTTGGCGTGCCCGGTTGAGTCACTCGCGAGGGCGAGGTACTCGGTCCCCACGAGGGCCACGCCGTTGCGGGCGGCAAGCCGCAGGTCGTCGTCGCTCATCGTGAAGCCGTGCTCGATCGAGTGCACCCCCGCGGCGGCGGCATTGTGTGCACCCGGCCGGGTCCACGCATGCGCGGCGAGTCGCAGGCCGGCCCGCTCCACCTCGGCCTTCATGAAGGCGATGTCGTCGATGCTGTAGATGTAGCGCTGGTCGTCGACGACGATCTTGATCACCGTGGCGCCGAAGTGGATGTTCTCCCGGATCGCCTTGACCATCTCGTCGCGCGTGTCCGCGAAGGAGTACTCCGGCTCCGCGAGGCCCGGCTTGTCGGGCTGCAGGTGGAACTGGCCGCCGTACGGCGCGATGATCCGCCCGGCGGTGAGCATCGTCGGCCCGGGGATCAGGCACTGGAGGATGGCCCGGCGGACCTGCACGCAGGCGAAGTTGCCCTCGTTGCCGATGTCGCGCACGGTCGTGAACCCGGCCTCGAGCATGGTGCGGGCGTTGACCGCTCCCTCGATCGCGCGAAAGGCATCGGGATCGAACAGGGTCGTGAGGTAGTAACTGCCGTTGTCCCGCCGGGCCTGCACTTCCATGCAGAGGTGCGTGTGGGCATCGACGAGGCCGGGCGAGAGGTAGGCGTCGGAGAGGTCGATCACCGTGGCCCCGGCCGGCACCCGCACGTCGGCGCCGATCGCCGTGATCCGGCCGTTCTCGACCAGGATCACCTGATTGCGCGCCACGGTCGCGGCATCGGGGTCGACGACGCCGCCCGCGCGGATGGCGGTGACCTGGGCGCCGCCCGCGTGCGGCGACACCAGCAGGGCGGCAAGGCAGAGCAGGTGGCGCGCACGCATGGACGACCTCCGGGACGGGGGAGATGAATCGGGTTGCCCGGAGTATCGCGCCGACGGCGCGGGCGTCAACCCTCCTCGACCGTCGGGGTGTGGGCCGCGACGAGCTGCTGCTGGAGCGGCGCCGGCGCGGGCTCGTAGTGGCTGAACGCAAGCGTGTACGTCGCCTCGCCGGCCGACAGCGACTTGAGCCGGGCCGGGAACCCCTCGAGTTCGGAGAGCGGCACCTGGGCCGTCACGCGGCTCCTCCCCAGGCGCAGCATCGCGGTGCCCCGGACCTGCCCGCGCCGTGCGCTCAGCTCCGCGGTCACGTCGCCGATGTGGCTGCCGGCCACGGTGACCTCGGTGGTCATGATCGGCTCCAGCACCTCGACCCCGGCGCTCGCGAGCGCCGCGAGGAACGCCTTGCGACCCGCCGCGATGAACGCGACCTCCTTCGAGTCGACCGGGTGGGTCTTGCCATCCCAGACGGTGACGCGCAGGTCCTGCAGCGGATAGCCCGCGAGGTACCCCGACTCCAGCACCGAGCGCACCCCCTTCTCGACCGAGGGGATGTACGTGGCCGGGATCGCGCCGCCCTTCACCTCGCTCTCGAACGCGAATCCCGCCCCGCGCGGCAACGGCTCGACCCGCAGGAACACCTCCCCGAACTGTCCCGCCCCGCCGGTCTGCTTCTTGTGGCGGCAGTGCCCCTCGGCCCGTGCGGTGATCGTCTCGCGGTACGGAATGCTCGGCGGCCGCGTCTCGACCTCCAGCTTGTATTCCTCGGCGATCCGCTCGAGGACGCTCCGGAGGTGCAGCTCGCCGAGCCCGCGGATCACCGTCTCGTGGTCCTGCGGGTTCCGCTCCAGTCGGAGGCAGGGATCCTCGTCGAGGAAGCGGTGCAGCACGTCGGCGAGTTTCTGGGCATCGCCACGCGTCTTCGGCAGCAGCGTGAGGCCGAACACCGACGCCGGGAAGTCCGGTCGCGGCGCGCGCATGTCGGCATCGTCGGCGGCATCATGAAGCACCTGCCCGAACTGCAGCTCGTCGATCCGGGAGATGGCGCAGATGTCACCGGGCAGCGCCGCATCGAGCGCGACCTGCTCCTTGCCGCGCGTGAGCCAGAGGTGGCCGACCTTGAACGGCTTGCGGGCCTCTCCCGCGTAGAGCTGCATCCCGGGAACGATGCGCCCCTGGTGGACCCGCAACGTCGCGATCCGGCCGAGGAACCGGTCGGTCTCGATCCGGAACACCTCGGCCACGACGTGGGCGGCCGGATCCGGCTCCGGCCGGAAGGGGGTGGTGCCGTCGCCCACGGTCTTGCGGTAGTGCGGCGGGTTTCCCTCGGTCGGATTGGGCAGCAATCGCACGATCACGTCGAGGAGCTCGGCGATGCCGGCGCCCGAGCGCGCCGAGGTGAAGACGACCGGGATGAGGTGCCCCTCGCGCATCGCCCGCTCGAGGGGCGCGTGCAACTCCTCCGGGGACACCTCGCCGCGTTCGAGGTAGCGGGCCATCAGCGCCTCGTCCACCTCGACCACCTGGTCGACGAGCTGCTGGTGCGCCGCGGCGACCGAGGAGAAGTCGGCCTCGCCACTCGGCGCGAAGAAGCAGTCCGACACCCGGGTGGCGCCGGCAGCGGGCAGGTTGATCGGGAGGCACTCCTTCCCGAACGCCTCGCGCACCTGGTCGAGCACCCCGGCGAGATCCGCCTCGGCGATGTCGATCTTGTTGATCACGAGCATCCGATCGAGACCCAGCTTGCCGGCCTGCTCCATCATCCGGAGCGTCATCGGCTCGATGCCGTGGTGGGCATCGATGACCACCGCGGCGGTCTCGACCGCGGTCAGGGCCGGCAGGGCATGCCCCAGGAAGTCGGGCGACCCGGGGGCGTCAAGCAGGTGGATCCTGGTGTCCTGCGCCTCGAAGCTGGCGACGCCAAGCTGCACCGAGTGATGCAACGCGCGCTCGATGGGGAGATAGTCGGTCAGCGTCGTGCCGCGCTCGACCGTGCCGACGGTGGGGATCGCGCCGGCGGCCGCGAGCAGCGCCTCGGCGAGGGTGGTCTTGCCGCTCCCGGCCTGCCCGACGAGGGCCAGGGTGCGAATCGACGCAGTGGGATACGAGGTCATGATGCGTCCCGGTGGGGCGGCGACGAGCCGCCGGTACAGGGGGCCTGTCGGACTCTATCGCCCACGTGCGAACCGGTCAATCATGAGCAAAACGCTCGGGGTGGCGTAGCTTTGGGACATGCCGGAATCGCCCCTCTCCCCGCTCGCGCGGACCACGCAGGACGTGTACGAACGCCAGGCGGCCCGCTTCGACGCCGAGCGACCGAAGCGGCTGCATGAGCGGGCCTGGCTCGATCGGTTCCTGGCCCTCGTGCCATCCGGGGGAACGATCCTCGATCTTGGCTGCGGTGCGGGGGACCCGATCGCTGGCTACTTCCTGCGGCGGGGCCACCGCGTGGTCGGGGTCGACGCATCGCACGCGATGCTCGCCATCGCGCGGCAGCGGTTCCCCGATGGCGAGTGGCGCCATGCGGACATGCGCACCCTCGATCTTCCCGAGCGGTTCGACGGCATCATCGCCTGGAACTCCTTCTTCCACCTGACCCGCGACGAGCAGCGTGACGTCCTGGTCCGCTGCGCGACCCACCTGGTGCCCGGCGGCGCGCTCATGCTGACGGTGGGGCCCGAGGATGGCGAGGTGACGGGCCACGTCGGGGGAGAGCCGATCTATCACAGTTCCCTGGCGCCGTCGGAGTACCGCCGGCGGCTGGATGCCCTCGACATCGAGATCGTGACGTTCGTGCTCGAGGACCCGGCATGCGATGGACAGACGGTGCTGCTGGGGCGGCGGCGCCCGGAGGTTGCCGGGCCATGAACCTCCTGTTCCTCGTGGCGTTCGCGATCCTGTTCCACCGAGCGGCGGACTACGAGCGGATGAATCCGTGGCTCTGGTCGATCGCGAGCCTGGGGCTGTCGGGCGTCGCCATCCTGTCGCGGTGGCATGTCGCGGCGTACTTCGCGAGCCAGGGGGCGCTCTTCGGTGCGATGTGGTGGCACAACCTTCGACGGCAACGGGAACGGGGCCGACGGTGAATCCCGGCGACCCCGCCGCGCGTCGGGCACTCGTCATCGTGAAGCTCACCCACACGATCGCCTGGGCCTTCTTCGTGGCGATGATCGCCACGATCCCGCTCGCGGCGACGGCGGACCGGTTCGACCTGGCCGCGATCGCCGCTGCCGTGGTGTTCGCGGAGGTCGTGATCCTCGCCCTGAACCGCTGGCACTGCCCACTCACGCCGATCGCGGCGCGGTACACGGACGACCGCCGGGCGAACTTCGACATCTACCTGCCCGAAGCGTTGGCCCGACTCAACAAGCAGGTCTTCGGCCCGCTGTACGTGCTGGGGATGCTGTACGCCGTCGCCCGGTGGCGGGGGTGGGTGGGCTGACCTACCGCCCCCGCGCGGCCACCGGCAGCACCTCGACCCGCCCGTCCGGATCGATCACGTGCATCGCGTCGAAGTTGTGCACCGCGACGCAGGCATGGTTCGGCACGAGTCGCACCTGATCGCCGACGCGGGGCGACCAGTCGGTCCCCTCCAGGGCGACGACGCCGTGCTCCTCGGACAGTCGTGTCACCACCAGGTCGGGCCGACCGACCACGCAGGCATACCCCGGCGCATCGGCGCCGCGCATCGGTTCGCGGCCGATCGCCTTCACGCCCGCGTCGAGCACCACCTGCCCCGGGACCGCCGTGCTGACCACGGTGGCGACGACCGTCACCGCGCATTCCTCGAACGTGCACACCCCGCCGAGAACCGAGGTCCGGTCGAAGTACGCTGCCGTTCCCGCCCGCAGCTCGGTGGCCCCGACGATCTCATGCGAACGCCAGAGCAGCGGCGTGGAGCCGCACGAGATGGTGGCGACCGCCAGACCGGCGCGCTGCGCGGCCTCGCGCAGCTCCGCGACGAGCCGGGCAAGATCGGCGATCGCCCCGTCGATCTCGGGTCCGATCGTGCGGAGGTGCCCGGGATAGAAGCCGAAGCCGTCGAAGGTCAGCGCGGGGAGCTCGGCGGCCCTGACCGCGAGTTCGATGGCAGCCGACACGTCCGCGGCACCCGTGCGCCGCATCCCGGCATCGACCTCGACGAGCACGCGTGCCGTGGTCCCCGCCGCCCTCACCGCGGCGGACAACGCCTCCGCCGCCTCGACCCCGTCGAGCATCACGCCGAGGCGACTCGTCGTGGCCAGTGCGGCGGTGCGGCGGAGACGATCCGGGCCGACCGGGGGATACGCCAGCAGCAGGTCGTCGGTGACGGCGCGCATCACCTCCGCCTCGCGCACGGTGGCACAGGAGACTCCGACCGCACCGGCCGCCACTTGTCGTGCCGCAACCCAAGGTGACTTGTGCGTCTTGACGTGGGGCCGCCACACGAGTCCATGGCGCCGGGCGTAGTCGGCGACGCGGGCGAGGTTGGCATCCAGCCGGCTGGCATCGACGCAGAGCGCCGGGGTGGCAATCGACAGCGGATCCATGGCAGCCATCCGGGAGGGAGGACCGCGGAGCTTGCCGGAACCGCGTCCGCGACGCAAGCTCATCGGACCCCGCACGCGCTCCCCGGAGGACCGATGCCCCATGGCAAGATCTGCTACATGGAGATTCCCGCGCGCGCGGTCGAGGACGCGGCAACGTTCTACACCCGCGTCTTCGGGTGGACCACCCGGACCCGGGGCGATGGAGCCCTCGCCTTCGACGACGGCCACGGCATGAGCGGCACCTGGGTCGCCGAGGCGGATCACGCCCCCGACGAGCCGATCCGGACCTATGTGATGGTCGACGACATCGATCAGTCCCTGCGCGGGATTGTCGAGGCCGGCGGCCGCGTCCACCTGCCGCGCACCGACTTGGGGCCCGGCAACGGCGCCTTCGCGATCTTCCATGACCCGGCCGGCAACGAGCTGGGGCTGTACGAGGGGCCGCGATCGTGAGGGGGTGCAGCGGCGTGAGACCGCTCCACCCTGCGCGGCTGACTCGCGCGACCTAGGTTGTGAAGTCCGCCCTGCCGCACGAACCGACGAGGAGTGGAGATGCTGGCCGCCTGGTGCCCACGCTACGGTCCGCCCGAGGTGCTCGACGTGCGGGAGGTTCCCGCGCCGACACCCGCCGACGGCGAGATCGCCATCGCGATCTCCCACGCGACCGTCACCTCCGGTGACCGCCGGATCCGGGCGCTCGACGTCCCCCTCGGCTTCAAGACCCTCTCCCGCCTGATGTTCGGCTTCCGTCGGCCGCGACGCCCTATCCTCGGCATGGAGGCCGCCGGCACGGTGACCGAGGTCGGCCACGGTGTGACCGCGTTCGCGCCCGGGGATCGGGTCTTCGTCTTCGATGGAAGCGGCATGGGGTGCTGGGCCACGCAGAAGTGCATCGCGGCCGACGGCCCGGTGGTCCGCATCCCGGATGGCGTGGACGATGAGCAGGCGGCCGCCCTCGCCTTCGGCGGCACCACGATGCTCGACTTCTATCGCCGCGGCGCACTGCAGGCCGGCGAACGCGTGCTCGTGAACGGGGCGTCGGGGGGCGTGGGCACCGCTGCCGTGCAACTCGGCCGGGTGCAGGGCGCCGAGGTCACGGCCGTGTGCAGCACGCGGAACATCGAGCTGGTGCGGGAGCTCGGGGCAACCAGCATCATCGACTACACCACGACCGACGTGGCCACGACGGGCCAGACTTTCGACATGATCGTCGATACCGCGGGGACGATGCCGTTCGGGCGCGCCAGGCGCCTGCTCCGCCCGGGCGGCCGACTGCTGGTGGTGCTGGGCACGCTGCTGGACATGGTGGCCGCACCGTGGCGCAGCCGCACCACGCCGTTCCGGGTCGTGGCCGGCCCCGCCTCGGTGCATCGGGAGGACATGGAGACCATCGCCCGCCTGGCCGCCTCGGGCGACTATCACGCGGTGATCGACCGGCGGTTCCCGCTCAGCGAGATCGTCGCGGCGCATCGCCACGTCGACACAGGGCACAAGCGGGGCAACGTGATCCTGATGATGCCCTCACCCGCCTGAGCACCGCTGCACCACCCACCGGCCCACACCTCGGGAGTGCCCATGCTTCGTTGCCTCGCCGCCATCGCCCTCACTCCCGTGATGCTGACCGCCCAGGTACCGGCGATCACCATGGCCACTGCGCCAGCCGACGGTTCGGCCGAGGCGGAGGTGGTCGCCGTCGCCACCGCCGCACTCACCGCGATCACGGCCGGCGACTGGACCCGCCTCACCGACCTGATGGTCCCCGAGTCGCAGATTCACGTGTCGGTGCAACGGGACGGAACGTGGGCCCACCGGATGCGCACACGGGAAGCCGAGCGTGGCAACACCGGCGCGCGCCTGCTGGTTGAGCGGGGCTGGGATCCGATCGTGCGCGTTGCCGGGGGAATGGCGATCGCCTGGGTGCCCTACGACATCTACGTGGACGGGAAGTGGTCGCACTGCGGGGTGGATCTGTTCACCATGATGCGCATCGGCAGCGAGTGGAAGCTGGTCGGGCTTGCCTACACCGTCGAGCAGCCGCCGGCGTGCCGTCCGCACCCGAACGGCGCCCCACCGGGCACCACCGGGACGCCGGGCGCTCCCTGACGCGTCACGCCGCCCTCCCGCCATCCCCCGTGTAGTATCCTAGGATCTGTCCGCCCTCCCCAGCGATCACCAGGAGTCGTGATGCGGAAGTCCAGCGTGGCGTGCTGCAGCGCCCTCATCCTCGCCGGCGCGGCGGTCTGCCTGCCCGCCGCCGCACAGTCCCCGAACTTCGGACGCGCCATCGCCGCCACCCCGAACGAGCTGCTGATCGGGCAACCGGTCAACTGGTACGGCCCGGGCACGGTGTATACCTATCGGCGAGGGGCCGACGGCACCTGGATGGAGCGGAGTCGGCTCACCGCACCCGACACCGCACGGATGGACACCTTCGGCCAGTCGATCGCGATGGACGGGAACGTCCTCGCGATCGGCGCGCCCGGCAAGGAGGAGGGCCGCGGTCGGGTCTACACCTTCACGCGCCGCGACGCGACCGCGCCGTGGCAACCCGCGACGCCCGTCACCGCCACGCCCGGGGGCGAATTCGGCCAGGCGGTCGCCGTCGTCGGCAGTCAGCTCGTTGTCGGGGCACCGACCGCCATGGGCCACGGAACGGTGCATGTCTTCCAGCGCGCGGGCTCGGGGTTCGGTGCCAGCCAGATGCTCGTCCCCAGCGACACTGCTGGCGTCGCGGGCTTCGGCGCGGCGATCAGCGTCTCGGACGAGTGGATGCTGATCGGCGCACCGGGTGAGGCCTCCGGCACCGGCGCCGTGTACGTCGCCGGGCGCGGGGAAGACGGCGCGTGGGGCACGCCGACCCGGATCGGGGTCCCCGGCCAGCTGGTCGGCAACCGCGCCCGCCTCGGCAGCACCGTGCTGATGGCCGGGAGGACCGGCTACGTCGGCGCGCCGGGCGCGGGCATGGTCGTCCGCCTCGAGTGGGGCGACGATGCCTGGCGGGTGGCCGGCGTGCTGCAGCCGTTTGATGGCGGGCGCGGCACCGGGTATGGCAGCGCGATCGCGATGATCGGCGAGGAGCTCTGGGTCGGCGCCCCGACCACGAATCGCGGCAATGGGCACGTGTACCGGCACCTGCGCGGGCCCTCCGGCGAGTTCGACGCGATGCTCCGCTTCACCGCCGACTCCGCCGATGGCACCGCGTGGCCGTTCCAGTTCGGGTACAGCATCGCGGCGGCCGGTGCGGAGGCGATCGTCGGGATGCCCTTCCGTGACTTCGGCGAGGGACGGGTCATGGCGGTGGCCCGCGCCGGCGACACCTGGCGCCCGCGCCAGCTGCTGGCCGGCGAGATCGCCGCCCTCGGCGGGGGAAAGGTCGCGCCGGGCCGGTGCCAGGACGGGGCGAACGGCGTCTACACCTGCAGCAACGTCGAGGTCGTGGCGCACCTTCCCACCAGCGCCCTCGGCGGCGCCCGGGGCGCGTGGGTCAACGATATCTGGGGCTGGACCGACCCGAGCACCCAGCGCGACTACGCCCTCGTGGCGCGCCGTGACGGCATCTCGTTCGTGGACGTGACGGATCCGGCCGCGCCTCGCGTCGTCGGGACGCTCGATCGCACCGACGGCTCGCCGCCCTCGGTCTGGCGCGACATCAAGGTGATCGGCACCCATGCCTACGTCGTCGCCGACGGCTCCGGCGCCCACGGCGTGCAGGTGTTCGATCTCACCCGGCTCCGTGGCGCCCGCGGTGCCCTGACCCGATTCACGCCCGACACCACCTACCACGAGATCTTCAGCGCACACAACATCGTCGCCGACACCGCGTCGCGCTTCCTCTACGTGGTGGGTGCCAACAGCGGCGGCACCACCTGCGGCGGTGGCCTCCACATGATCGATGCGACCCGCCCGGAGCAGCTCCGCTTCGCGGGCTGCTACCACAACCCTGCCGGCAACGCCCGCGGCTACACGCATGACGCCCAGTGCGTGATCTACCGCGGCCCGGACGCCGAGCACCGCGGCAAGCAGATCTGCATCGGGTCGAACGAGAGCGAGATCAACATCGCTGACGTCACCGACAAGGCGAATCCGAAGGTGCTCGGCCGGAACAGCTACCCGAACGTGGTCTATGCCCACCAGGGATGGTTCGACGCCGAGCAGCGCTACTTCTACATGAACGACGAGAACGACGAGGCGAGCGGCGCGGTGACCGAGGGGACCCGGACGATCGTCTGGGACCTCAAGGATCTCGACGACCCGGTGGTCGCGACGATGTACCATGGCCCGGTCAACTCATCCGACCACAACCTCTACATCGTCGGGGACCGCGTCTTCGAGTCCAACTACGGCAGCGGGTTGCGGGTGCTCGACATCAGCGATCGCACCAACCCGCGCGAGGTCGCCTTCTTCGACAGCGCTCCCGTGAACGACGACGGCCCGGGCCACAGCGCGACCCAGAGCGGGGCCTGGAGCAACTACCCGTTCTTCCGGAGCGGGATCGTCGTGTTCACCAGCGTGCGCGAGGGACTCTTCATCGTGAAGGTCACCGACCCGACCCCGATCAGCTGAGCGCCCTGACGGACGGGGGCCTCCCGGCGTATCCTTGGGGAGCGTCCCCTTCCCCCGAGGCCACCATGTTCCGCCGTTCGACCCTCCCGCTCCTCGCGTCGCTCCTCGCCATCTCGTGCGGGGGCGACACGGGCGGGGGCACCCCGACACCCCCGCCGCCGCCGCCGAACACTCCCGCATCGCTCACGATCGAGGGGGCCCCGGCAACCCTCGAGGTCGGCGAGGCGGCGCAGCTCAGCGTCGTGGCCCGCACCGCCGCCGGCGCGGTCACCAGCAACCCCGGGCTGGCCTGGACCAGCAGTACGCCGACCGTCGCGACCGTCTCCTCGACCGGCCGCGTCATCGCGGTCAGCCAGGGGGCGACCACGATCCGGGCCGCGGGGGGCGGGCTCACCGCCGAGTCCCAGCTGTCGGTGACGGCGGCGACGCCCACCGTCGTGTCGCTGCTGCCGGCGACCCTCGCGCTCGGTCCGGGGACGAGCGGACAGCTCACCTCGCTGGTGCTGGGGGCGAACGGCGTGATCCCCGGCCTCCCCGTCACCTACACCTCGGCCGACCCGAGCGTCGCGACGGTCGATGCCGCGGGCCGCGTGACCGCCACGGGCGTGGGACGCACCCTGATCACCGCGCGCCATGCCGGCCTGACGCAGGTGAGCGGCGTCACCGTCTCCACGGCGACGCAGAACGTCCGGCTCGCCCAGCTCGACATCATCCAGGTTGCGCAGACCGCGCTCGCCGACGTCCCGCTCGTGCGCGGCAAGCCGGCGGCGATCCGACTCTTCCCGGTCGCCAGCGAGCCGGGAGTGTCCGGCGTGGCGATCGACGTGCGCCTTGAGCGCGCCGGCGTGCCGATCCTCTCCCAGCGGATCACCACCGGCGCGCTCCCCATCGGGCATGATCCGACCCTGGACGGTCGCGCGATCTATGTGCCGATCCCCGACGGGACCGTCCTCGATGGCGCCGTCCTGCGCGCGACCATCGATCCCGACGACGTGCTCGCGGAGTCGGACGAGTGGGACAACGCCCTCCCCTCCACCCGCGACGTACCGACGCCCCTGGTGACCGAGGTGCTCCCCACCGTCCGGGTGCGGCTCGTGCCGATGGCTCCGGCGGGCTCGAGCCCGCCTTCGGTGTCGTCCTCGCTCGCGGCAGACCTCGTCGCGTTCATGAAGCTCATCTACCCGACCCTCGACGTGGAGGTCGAGGTCCGCGGTGGCCTCGTCACGACCCACGCCGACTGGAATTCCTCGTTCGGCGTGAGCCAGGCGCTGAACCAGCTTTCGGCGCAGCGCACCGAGGACGGCTCGACGGCGTACTACTACGGCGTCACCGCCAGCAACACGATCAACGGCGCCGCCGGCTGGGGACAGCTCCCGGGAACCGTCTCGATGGGGTGGGCCAGCGCCCATATCGTGGCCCATGAGGTGGGCCACAACTTCGGCCTCGCGCATCCGACCGGGTGCGGCAACGGCGCACCGGGCGCACCCGGTGCGGTGATCGGCCTCCCGGGCTACGACCCGCGCACCCTCGGTGAGGTCCCGACCTCGGCCGTCAGCGTGATGAGCTACTGCCCCGGCTACGTCTGGATCCAGCCCACCAGCTACAAGACGATCCTGCAGCAGCGGCGGACCGCGCCGACCATCCGCGCCACCCCGGACGACACGCCGATCGCCACGCACGGGATCGTGGTCACCGGACAGCTCCGTGCCGATGGCAGCGCGACGATCGACCTCGCGCGACCGAGCCACCAGCCCCGCGGTGCCTCGGTGGACGCGGGACCGGTGCGGGTGCGCCTCCTCGACGCGGACGGCGCGGAGCTCGCGCACTGGCGCCTGCGACCGACCGAGGTGGCGAGCGAACACGGACGCCCCGTCGCCACCGGCTATGCCGGGGTGATCCCGGTCGCCGCCGAGCTCGCTGCCCGGATTCGAGCCGTCGCCGTGGTGCACGAGGGCTCCGAGGCCCGGGCGGTCCTTCGCCTCGATCGGTGACGCGCCTGATACCGATCATGCCTTGACGCGTCGGCGGCGGGGCCCGACCATGGAGCATCCCGACCCGGAGCACCGCATGCACCGCCGCCCGTTCGTCCAGGCCGCCCTCGCCGGCCTCCTCGGTCCGCGCGCCGTCCGCGCCGCCGCCGCGTCCCGGCCCGTCGCCGCGACGGACGCCACCGAGGGATGGAGCTTCGTGCTCCTCCCCGACACGCAGTGCTACAGCGAGTCGCATCCGGAGGTGTTCCTCGCCCAGACCGAGTGGATCGCGCGGCAGCGCCACGCCCGCAACATCCGCTTCGTCCTCCACCTCGGCGACATCACCAACAACAACGTGCTCCCGGAGTGGATCAACGCCCGCCGGGCGATG